>JAABUL010000040.1_pt1 | contig 218656 bp, 207 predicted proteins | sample 5559151 | NCBI WGS metagenome assembly JAABUL01 (sample SAMN10711876, study PRJNA513368) | rock metagenome | isolation source: Antarctica rocks | place: Antarctica: Victoria Land, Pudding Butte sud
GGATGAGTGGGGGAGGGGGTGAAAGGAAGAAAGGTGGGGATGAAAAAGGGGGGAGGGGCCGGAGCGTGAAATAAGGGATGTGAGGGGTATGAGGACACAGAACGCAAGGGAGGGAGCGGGGGCAGGCGGACGAGGAGGAAAAGAATGACCAAGGGAGGAGTTCGCGGGGGAGAGGAAGAGTGGAAGAGAGATGGATGGTCAAAAACTTTCATGTGTTCACAATCGCCGCAAGCAAAGTTCCAACATATATCTTCAAACAGCCGTTTTGAAGCTCTTCCCCCTTTCTATACCTCGGACTCAACAATTCCAACTTTTGGTACCTAGCGAATTATTTGGCCCAATGTTGCGATGATATAGCAGAGATGACGCCAGATAGGTAGTGGGAAATTTTTTGATTGCCAGGGTTCAGACTTTCACCTCAGGCCATGCGATGTGGTTGGTCAGGACATCCCATCCTAGACATCTCCAGATTTCATGTTTGTACCAGTCGCGTACGTTTCCGTCGTCCCTACTGGCAAGCGTATGGACATCCGCATCCGCATCGAGATTGTCGGGGGGAAAGCAGGGTTCTCTCAACGCATGCACGAACTCGCCCGTCTGCGCGCCAAACACGGCGTTCAAGAGGGTGTGCTGTAATGTCATCTTTACCTTTTCGGCGAGCACGAGCGGTGTAGGTCGAGCTATTAGGGGTATTAGGTGGGTGAGGAGGGAGATGAGGTGGGGAGCTTCGGATTCTTGGATGGAGTTTCCTTGGGACAGGTAGCTGGTGGTGGTTTTGTTGTGTGCTTGAACGGGGGTTGCTGTGGGGGTTGTGATAGTATCGTCCGAGAAGACGAAGACGGATAGGAGCTGGCCGACTCGCGTGAGCAGGAAGAAGAGGAGTCCGTCTATGATGTTTTGGTGCATTAGGTTCGAGGGTTCGAGGCTTGCAACCATGGTGATTAGCAGGCGGCAGAGCTTTGGGGTTGTTTTGTCATCTTTAGCAGATGCAAATGCGGTTTTTGGTTTCGTAGCTCGAAGCTTGGACACATTTTGGGCATCTTTGCTGGTATTCTGTGTCTGATGAGAGGCGGCAAGATCACCTATCCGGTCTAGTAGGTCTCGGAAAAGCTTGACGAAGCTGTACACGACTTTGCTTTGGAGAGCTTTGCCTGCTGGTGTTCGGTCTAATATGTCCCCGCTGTTTAGGAGCCAGCGGTATATGCGTGCGATTGCCTGAAGTTTGGAGTTGAGCTTGGATTCCAGGTCTGTTTGGGTATTGCTTGCGCATTGTCCCTGAGCTTGGGTGGTACTGTTACGAGGGTTAACGTTGATAGAATTTTCTGTGGCAGTAGAGGGTTTGATAGTGGAGATCATGCAGCTGATATCAGTGAATATTCTCGAGAGTATGGTGGCGAATTCTTGAGCCGGTGGGTATTGTTGAGACCTGATCTCTTGCAGGAGGTAAACGTTGTGAAGAAGAGTGGTGGCTAACATATCAGGTTCGAGCTTCTTCTGGACGGCGAAGGGCATCTTACTATAAGTGCCTGGAGCTGAATCCTCCCATTCATCCATAGACACAGGGAGTAAGGCATCTTCGGGCTGTGCAGTCGCCGTTGTCCTAGCTTGCTTTAACACCGTACTATTCGAGCTCTCTGTCAATTCAGCCACCACTCTCTTCCGTTTCTTCTGCGACGCAGCAACCGTCGACACCTGGTCCATCTGTGCATCCTGCCTCTCCCATCTTCGTTCCAACTCAAAGACCTTGGCCCGTAGCTCCATCACCGTCTCCTCGGATCTTTTGTGCGCGTCTCTCCAGAACCCCAGAGCATCGACATGACTGTGGATGTCCGTTGAAGTATCTGTTCGCCGACCTTGCGTTATCCATGAGCGTAGCTGTGAAAGATAATCTAAAGAGTATCATGAGATGCAATGTTAAGTCGGTGGAGTGGTTGAAGTGGATACCTCGGACTGATATGTTGGCGGTCTTGGACTTGACAATGAACAGGGCGATTATGAAACAGAGTAATTGCGGTTTAGAAGGTGTCGCTTGACTCGCATTGTCAGGTGCCATTCTAATTACAATGACTTCAATGTTCAAAGTAGATGTCAAAGTTTAAAGATGCAGAGTAATCTTATTAATGAGCTATGTTGTTATGATTGTTGTTGTTGAAAACGATTTCTTAACATCGATCAACTCTGCTAGAAAACATGACGTGCGACAAAGAACAGCAAATGAATCGTTGATGTCGATCAGATCAATATTCATCAAGTGTCTCGTGAAAGATAGAAATAATAGACTGTTTGATAAACGAAAAGAATCAAAGACTTTCGTCGATTTCATGATTGCTGCATGCGAAGCTTGCTTCATTCTTTGGCAATATACTTTTCTATCATAGACTAAGATTCACTGAATCTCAGCCTTACCACGCCTTAGCGAAATTGTTTGTTGACGCGCTTAGGCCTAGCGTGCCTTGAGAACATATAATTTAGCTCTAAACTTCTAGTTAGATCAAAATCATATGACTTGCTTTATGTTGACTCATAACAGTAGTTGAAAGCTCACTCAATCTTCATGATACTTGATTTGAAGATTATTATATATATATATATGATACTATACGCTAGACATCATGAGTAAGGCACTGAAATCAATCATGGTCAAAAGATTAAGTGACATTGCTGAGACTCATCACATGCTTTCGAACGCTCAAATGGGGGCGAGACGCAAGCGATTCGTGATCTCAGCGCTGAATCTACTAGTAGATCAAGTACACGCAGTATGAGGCTGCGAAACCAAGTACGTAGCCTTCATGCTTAGCCTAGACGTCGCTGAGACGTTCGATCGTGTCTCGCACACTAGACTTCTGCATACTCTGAGAATGAAAAGAACATCGAACTACATAGTCGAATGAACTCGCAGCTTTCTGAAAGACAGAGAATCATCGCTGACATTCAATGAACAAACCAGCGCGATACGACGAATAAACGCTGACATATCGCAGAGATTTCTCATATCATCGATTCTCTTTCTATTCTTTAACGCAAGCTTAATCGAAAAATGCGAAGCTCTAGAAATCAAAATCGAAGTGCTTGACTTCGTAGATGACATCAATATTCTGATCTATGACAAAATCACAGAATCAATCTGCAAATCGCTGAGTCAAGCACACGACGTCTGTGCGAAGTGAGCTTGAACTCATGATGCTACGTTCGCTTCAGAGAAATATGAACTCACACACTTCATTTGTAAGTCAAAAAGATTTGACATGACAGTCAGTTTACACATAGAAAACTTGATAATAAAGTTGAAATCAAACGTACGAGTTCTCAAAGTGCAACTGAACATGAAACTACAATGAGATTCACATCTTCATCAAATAAAAGCATATCACATCATTAAGATGCTGATGCTTAGTCGACTTGAGATTTTCATCTGAGAGACTACATTCGCAAAAACAAGACAGATATACTCAGCAATAGTAAGATTGAAAATGACGTTCAAAGCATCGATATAACATTAACACAATAAAGAAGAGAGATTGTTGAGTACAGAATAAAGACTAGAAACTTTTCAAAATTAAGCGTTGTGTCATGTGATCAACGTTTTCAGAAAAGTGAACATTGAAACGCTGAAAGTCGAAATATATACATTCTCGCTACATGTTCATCTGAACAAGCTATTGTTATGAGTTTGCATAAAGTGAATCATATGAATGTATTTTAACTAGAAGTTCAAAGCTGAAGAAGAAAGAAGATGTAACACGTCATGAGTTTTACTCACGAAGACACGCTAAATCGCTAGCGTGTCAACATCAGCTTTATACTAGTTTATGATAGTTTGACATGATTTATGTTAGACTAACTCAAAGTGCATGATTGCAACATTACTTTCTCTCTTCATTTAGCAATGTTTTCATTGCTGCAGTTCAGTCGATCTTTCTTGAGTTGATTTCTATCTTAACTTGTGTTGAGAAGTGCAATGACAGACTTGTTTCTAGCAGCTTATTATGATAGCTCTGAATTCAGTCTGAATTCAGTCAGACTTGTTTCTAGCAGCTTTCTTTAAATTAACGTCAAAGATAAAGTTGTGTGTTGCGACTTTATCATGCATGACAGTATATAGATAGAGCAGTCTGTGACTTTTCTTCATAATCTAGATAGATTTCATCATATGTGATACTGTTCGCTTTATTCTTTCAATAGATTATGAGTTTGATTAGCAAGAAGCTTTCAACATAATTAGATTGAAACACTTTAAGCATTTGATACTCAGCAACTCGATATGAAATCTATTCAAATGAGCAATCAGCGATCACTTACTACATGTCTCACAAGAAGACAAATAAGTACACTGACTTAAAGAAGTTCAGTGAAATTCGACAGCTTACTATGCATCTCATGAGAAGATAAATAAGCACTCACATCAAGTCAACAGTCTACTACGAGTTCTTAAGAAAGCGAACAAATAGACACACTTAATCGCGTCGAAGAACGCATAAACTTTCATCATCATTGATGAGATTAAATTCTTTTCACTTCACTCGTCAATTTATCTAATATCTTTATTTTTTTTCTTTGATTCTAATAACAAGCTGAGTTTACATTGCACGTCATGAACTTCAATGACTTCTTCGTCAAACGATGATCTGTTCTCATTCTCACTTGCAAAAACTGCGATCAATGATTTTCTCTCATGAAGAAATGACTCATTGAGAAAGACTTGTGATTCATTATTGAAGACAAGTCTGACTCAAACACACTTGACAGCATCATCAGCATCATCAGCGAAATTCAATCTTTTGACTTTGAAAGTCAAAAGATCAACGTGAAAGTTCATTACTGACTGATCATCTGCATCATCATCGATGATCAAGAACACATTGCAGACAAGATGTCAGCAAAAAAGATTTGAGATGCTCTGAGCTATAAATACAAAGAGAAGTTACAAATCACTGAGAGACAATATCTGATGAACTTCATCAACTACAGAATGTCGATGAATATTTTCATTAAAAAGACATGAACACATCTCGTCAAGTTGACTTGAAAGATCATTGCAACACAGAAAGACATGAACAATTTATTCAAGTCAGAACATCACTTTCAAGTCTTACTTCAATTGCTGTCAGATGAATACACAGTCATTCAAGATGTCATTGATGCGCAGAATAAGTCAAACATCTGTTGAGACCGTGCCTAGAATCTAATCACACTGCAGCGAGGTAGTGCGTAGCTGAATAGAATGTTTGATCAATAGAGGTAGCTATAACTAGAATATTAAGAATACAGAAGGAATCAAAGAGGGTTTCGAGCTGTATCTATAGTAGGGCAAAACAAAGGGGGCGAAGCAGGTTTGCTCGAGTATCGAAAGCGCTAGGATAGAGTGTTGAGGCTAGGGGTTCAACATGAGTCAAAACCCCTAGAGCTTGTTGGCTAGGAAACCCTATTCAATCTCGACACACTCGTAACATTACCTTCTTCTCTTTAAAAGTCATGTCTCTATGACTTGTAGTGTAGTTCATAGCACTGACGTAGGGCCTTGGTGCCTGCCTTCCTATCAACCTTCCTATTGATTCAAACCAACCCGCCAAATGCCTATTGTAGCAGGCTCACTATGTGGGATAGAATGGCCATTGAAGCAGGCTCACTAGTCGACTTGCTCATCGAAGAGGTCGGCTATCGGCTTGCCATTGAAGCAGGCTCACTAGTTGCACGTGAACGTGAGGTAGACCGGTTCACTGGTAGGTAGGGCGATGAGGGTAGGTATGTCATCGCATTGACGGAGGATGTCATTGAAGCAGGCTCACTAGTCGACTTGCTCATCGAAGAGGTCGGCTATCGACTTGCCATTGAAGCAGGCTCACTAGTTGCACGTGAACGTGAGGTAGATCGGTCCACTGGTAGGTAGGGCGATGAGAGTAGGTAGGTCATCGCATTGACGAAGAGTGTCATTGTAGCAGGCTCACTATGAGGACGTCATTTGTAGTAGCAGGCTCACTAATTTGATCTGACGGCACAGATTGTTTTGACTCGCCTGATCCACGAGCTTGGTTCGGGGCGAAGAGGGAAAGGGATGGGTTGAACAGCTTATTTTCACTCGTCTGCTTCACGAGAATGGGTTGATTCTAGAGCAATTCACGAAGGTTCTTTATCGTGATCCTCTTAATCGAGTGAACTGTGCGTACTTAATGAGCGGTAGATTCTCTAGCAATTCAAACAGCCTCGCCGTTGATTTTATTGACTCTCTGATGTTGTTCTGTCTTTCGATTGCGTCGACCACCAGGTAAAACAAATTTCTTTATACTCGTTTCGTTGTTCGTCGAGTAGCTTGAATGAATAATGAAATCGATATCGTGTGGTAAACGAATTCTTAATATAATGTTGAGATCGTGTCTAGAATCTAACCACACTGCAGCGAAGTAGTGCGTAGCTGAATAGAATGTTTGATCAATAAAGATAGCTATAACTAGAATATTAAGAATACAGAAGGAATCAAAGAGGGTTTCGAGCTGTATCTATAGTAGGGCAAAACAAAGAGAGCGAAGCAGGTTTGCTCGAGTATCGAAAGCGCTAGAATAGAGTGTTGAGGCTAGAGGTTCAACATGAGTCAAAATCTCTAGAGCTTGTTGGCTAGAAAACTCTATTCAATTTCGACACACTCGTAACAACATCAAGAAGAAACTTCAAAAGCTACAAGAGAAGAAAGCACAATTGAAGACAATAAAGATTGTGCTATGAGTTAAGTGAGAGAATGAATGCAAGTGCACTGATCATAAGCAGAACAAACGTAAAATCAATCATCATCGCAAAAGTCTTTCAAGCTTCAACAACAATCAATTGCATCATCATCAATTGCAATGATTTTTAAAATGTTTTCTCTGTGAAGATGAACATCATCTAGTTGATTGCTTTCATCTGTCTGCAGCTTAAAAGCTTGTGAAGAAACATAAAGATAAAGACAAAACAAAGCACAAGAGCACTGATGATTTTCAAACTCTCACTGAGCTTCTGAAGAACAAGCACAAGAAACACAGAGTCTACAATGTGAAAAGTGATGACTTTGAAATCTCTGATAACAATGAGAAAAATGAGAATAAAAAGAGCGAGAATATTGCAGCTCTGTCAAAGAACATTGTCAGTAAAATCTTTGAATTCAACTAAGTTGCAGATTTTGATGTCTTCTTACACATGATTGATTAACTTCGACTTTTTAGTGATTTTCTAGTTCACATTAAGAAACACATCATTAAAGTTGAAGAGAGAAAATTGTATGTCAATCACTGTGACACAGTAGTCATGCAAGATCATCACAAAAACTCAGTTAAACTGTCTTCTGTTCTTCATGTTTCTAAGCTTGAGATGAATCTTCTTTCTGAAAGAAGAATGTATGAGAAAGATCTGCAAAAGAGTTTTGATGATAAAGATCTGTACATGCATGACAAGTGAAGAAAGCAGATGATTGAGACTTTAAAATGTGAAAACATTTATATAGTAAAGAGAATTGCAAACAATCTTGATGAATTTGCATTACTATCAGCTATGCAGCATGATGTCTCATCAGCATTTTCAGCAATGCACAGTTCAATGAATCTTGACGATTCAATGAATCTAGATCATTTCACGTCTTACATTGATGTGATTCATCATGAGAATGAGATCAAAGTTGATCACGATTAACTTAGTTTTACAAATGACAAAAGTTTCAAGTTGTACAAGCTGTAACATCGTCGTTTCACTCATCTTGAATCAGCAAAGCTTCATCAACTTCATAAGATTATCACTTTGAAAAAATCTATTCTCATCAACGACAGTCATGAGAATGTGTGTGAAATATGTGCACTCATCAAGTTCATTAATAAACGAGAATACAATATCAGCAATTGAAAGACAAGTATCTTGACTTTCATTTTCATAAACATCTGTGAATCACTATCATCGTTTCTTGATAGCGAGTCGTACTTTCTAGAGATAGTTGACAATCACTTCAGAAAGACTTGATGCATTTCTTTGAAGCAACGATTCAATGCATCAGATGCTCTGCAAAAATGAAAACTCAGCATAAAGCTTCACAGCAATGTCAAACTTCTCTCAGTATGCAATGATAACATCATGAAACTTAAAGTCATCTTGAATGACTGATGCTCATCAGTTGACATTGTCTCTCAATACACTGTTTCACACATGTTGATTCAAAATAAAGTAATCAAAAGAGTCATACACATCACAGAAAACTTAATGCAAATCATGATCAAGAATGCTGAACTTCTCATTGAGTTCTGAGCAAAAGCTGCAAAGACAGATGTCTATCTGCAAAATTGAATCATCACAAGACTTTTGATCAACGAAGTTCTTATGATCTTGAAGAAGACATTCATTGAGATCAAGCTCTCAATTGATCATGTATGAGTATAAAGATGCAAATGTTACTCATACGTTGATCTCAAGTCATTGTCAATCGAAAACAGATGAGACAAATTCATGAACAGAGACAGACTTGACATCTTCATGAAGTATGTGAAAAATATTGATAAGCAATATCATTTCTGAGTCTCAGATCTTGATCAAGTCATCAAGAATCATGCTGTCAAGTTTGCTGAAGATGAAAAGAGTGAAGACATGAACTTACAACTTTGCAAGCAAACATTCAACGTTTTTTCAGAGCAAAGATCTGTGAAAAGATCATCAAAGAATAACGTTTCAACTAACGTTTTAAAATTTGATGCTTTCATGATTGATGTTTCATCTGAATCAACTGATGCACTGAAGACTATCGCGATCAACTTGAATGCACTCAATTCTAAGATCACGTCACATACATCAGATGAGTGCAAAGCTCATGCAAATGTTCAAATCATTCAAAAAGTCTTTGCATTAAGCATGTTTAAGTCAGCAGCTCAAACATTTCTGCATGTAGTCATCTCAAAGAGAAAAAGAGACAGCGAAAATCAACAATTGAAAGAACGCACATTCAAGATCTTGCAAGCTATGATGATCTGATTTGTTACAGAGAAAATTAATGATGATGAGAGCAATTCTGATGCAAGCATGTCATAAGCATTATTTAACATCAATGAATCTGACTTTTTTAAAGCAATAAGAATTCTCACATTGAACATTTACAAAAATGCAATGCAGAATTCAATTTGAGAAAAATTTTGAAAAGAAGTAATTAATGCAGAACTTGTGACGCTAGTCATCAATGAAATTTGACAAGAAAAAGTGTCACTCAAAAAGATTAACATCATGACAAGCAAATAAGTCTTTAAGTCAAAAATGCACATCAATGATTTTCTTGACAAACTGAAGACAAGATTGATAGTCAGAAATTTCTTTCAAATTCATGAAGTTAACTATGAAAATACTTTTGCGTCAATCATTAAGTTTAACATTCTGCAAGTCTTTCTAGTCATTGCAATAATGAAGAATCTTGAACTTCATCAAGTTGATGTAAACAATGCGTTTACTGAATCATTTTTCAAAGAAATCATTTACATGTCTTCTTTGTTAGAAATGAAAGTCAGATTCAACTGTGCTTTGAGAGTTCTTTGAAGTCTTTATAATCTCAAGCAAGCTGCATGAGACTGACATGATCATTGTGTAACAATGCTGTCTGAACTCAACTTCACTCAATGCACTGCAGACTCATGTCTTTTAATTCATAAGTCAAAAGAAATCATGTTGCTACTATATGTTGATGACATAGTCATCATTTTCAAATCATTGAGCAACATTAAATGATTTAAACATGAGTTTTAATGTGTTTTCAAAGTCAAGAATCTGAGAGAAATGAAGAAGATTCTTGACATTCAAATCACTTGCAACAGAAAGACATGAATCTTACGAATGAATTAAACTCACTATCTTCATGATATTCTTGAAAGACTCAACATGAAACAAGACAAGCACAAGACAACAGATCTTTCAATGAATGAATATGATGCTTTTTGCTCAGCTGAACTCGAAGACGTGAGAATCAATCAGCATGAGTATCAACAAGTCATTGAAAGTCTCATGTATGCTGCAATTCACACTCGTCTCGACATCACTTTTGCTCTTAATCAACTAAGTCAATATCTCAGCAATTTTGCAAAACATCATGAACACACTTTGAAGAAGTTGATGCAATACGTTCATTTCATCATTGATTTAAACATCACGTACGAAGTCAGTGAAAGCATGAAGTTAGTAGAATACTCTGACTCAGAATACGTCTCAGACAGACTAAATTGCAAGTTGATTCTCATTTACATCTACATGCTTGATGAAGAATCAGTCTTTTGAATGAGTTGAAAGCAAAAGTTCGTTGTCACATCAATCATTAAGACAGAGTACATAACTTTATCAATCTACATCAAGAAAAATCTATGAATCAATCAAGTGTTTAAGAACATGAATCTGACAAAGTATCTGAATATCAGTCACAGTCACATTGATATTCTTGAGAAGATTACTCATCAATCTGTCTCACTTACACAGCTCAAGAAAGATAATCAAGCATCTCTTATGCTGATTAAGAATGCTCATATTCATGAAAGATTGAAGCACATTAACATTACTTATCATCACATTCAAAATCTGCATAAGAAGAATCAGATTTCAGTGAACTTCATCTTTAGTCAAGATATGATAGCAAATGAATTGATCAAGTCACTATCTCAACAGAACTTCAAGAGATTCATTGAACAACTGAAACTGAAAAGCAGTGAAAGCTGAGAGACTTGCAAGCATCAAGTGAAAGTGTTGAGAAATGCAATGACAGACTTGTTTCTAGCAGCTTATTATGATAGCTCTGAATTCAGTCTGAATTCAGTCAGACTTGTTTCTAGCAGCTTTCTTTAAACTAACGTCAAAGATAAAGTCGTGTGTTACGACTTTGTCATGCATGACAGTATATAAATAGAGCAGTCTGCAACTTCTCTTCATAATCTAGATAGATTTCATCATATGTGATACTGTTCACTCTATTCTTTTAATAACTTGTTTGAATAATGTTCATGAAATTTATTGATGACTTTCAAGCAATCTTCAAATTCACTTTCATCAACGTTGTATCAATGTAAATTGACATCGTATTCTTTTCAATTGACATAATATTATAGTCGTTTGCTTCGTTTGTAGTATCTGAAGTTCAATATATTCTTCACTTCTCATTTATCTTTGTCTTCAATCACTATAAAATCAAATGATTCATTTCATTGTTCTTTTAAAACATCTTTCAAATTTAGTTACAGCAGATTTGATGCAAACTTTAAATGAATCTTCATAGTTGATGACAGTTTCAGTTGATATGCATGTTTGATCTCAATCAGAATCTTGAAGAATTCTAGCATTTTATCGTTTAGTTTCTTTGATGATTGTAAGATCATTATGTTTCTAGAATTCAGAAACATCATGTCATTTATCTTGTAAATCATTTTCTTTTAATGCTTGTTAATCTGTTTCTTCATTGTGACTTTGACTCTTGCTAAGACTTGCTTGATTAATGCTAGTGATCATTTCATATGTTCAAATATATTCTTTGCTTTGTCTGCTTCAATTCTAGCTCAAGTGATCTCATATTTAATTGAGTTCAAATTGAAGCTCATATGAAAGTGAAAGCTCTTATTCAGAAAGAACATTGACTGTTCAATTGATAACAAAATAACATTGTTATTGACGAATTCAATCATAAATAATCAAATGAATCAATCATCTTGCATATATGAACAATAGCTTCATAGATATCATTTCACATTCTGATTTGCTCTTTCTGTTTGATCATCAATTTGCAAATGATAGTTTGTGAATAGTTTCATCTTGATGTTGAGTTTCAGACATAAAGACTTTCAGACAATCAATATAAATTGTGAATCATGATCAAACACTATTTGTTATGAGTCTGCATAAAGCGAATCATATGAGTGTATTCTAACTAGAAGTTCAAAGCTGAAGAAGAAAGAAGATGCAACACGTTGTAAGTTTTACTCATGAAGACACGCTAAATCGCTAGCGTGTCAACATCAGCTTTATACTAGTCTATGATAGTCTGACACAATTTATGTTAGACTAACTTGAAGTGCATGATTGCAACATTATCTCTTCTCTTTATTTAGCAATGTTCTCATTACTGCAGTTCAGTTGATTTTTCTTGAATCAATTTCTATCTTGACTTGTTCAAATAACGTTCATGAAAGTCATTGATAACTTTCAAGCAATCTTCAAATTCACTTTCGTCAACGTTGTATCAATGTAGATCAACGTCGTATTCTTTTCAATTAACATGATATTGTAGTCATTTGCTTCGTTCATAGTGTCTGAAGTTCAATATGTTCTTCACTTTTCATTCATCTTCATCTTCAACCACTATAAAATCAGATGACTCATTTCATTGTTCTTTTAAAGCGTCTTTTGAATCTAGTTGCAGCAGATTTGACACAAACTTCGAATAAATCTTCATAGTCAACAACAGTTTCAGTTGATATGCATGTTCAATCTCGATCAGAATCTTGAAAAGTTCTAGCATTTTATCGTCTAGCTTCTTTGATGATCATAAGATCGTTATGTTTCTAGAATTCAGAAACATCATGTCATTTATCTTGTAAATCATTTTCTTTCAATGCTTGTCAGTTTGTTTCTTCATTGTGACTTTAACTCTTGCTAAGACTTGCTTGATTAATGCTAGTAATCATTTCATGTGTTTGAATATATTCTTTGCTTTGCCTGCTTTGATTTTAGCTTGAGTGATCTCATATTTGATTGAGTTCGAATCGAAGCTCATATGAGAGTGAAAGCTCTTATTCAGAAAAAACGTTGACTGTTTAATTGATGACGAAATAGCATTGTTATTGACAAATTCAATCATAAATAATCAGATGAATCAATCATCTTGCATATATGAGCAATAACTTCGTAGATATCATTTCACATCTTGATTCGCTCTTTCTGTTTGATCATCGATCTGCAAATGATAGTTTGTGAATAGTTTCACCTTGATGTTGAGTCTCAAACATAAAGACTTTCAAACAATTAATATGAATTGTGAATCACGATTGAACACTATTAATCTTGATAGTTCATGAGTTCTGAAGACTCATATCAACAGTAGCTTGACTGTTTATTCTGCGAAGATTTCTTCGTCATCTGATCAACACAGTATATAATGTTGTTTCTTAGACAATCAATCTATGACTGTCAGAATCACGTTGTTTTCATCACTTTCTGATAGATTGATAATGAAGTTTAATGATATGTTCTGTCATTGCTGTTCAAGTATGAACAATGATTTCAGCAGTTCATTGATTCAATCTCTTGATGCTTTTGATCTATGATAAACGTAACAGTTTTGAATGTAGCGCTTGATCATCATTCTCATCTTCGACCAGCAATATGATCATCTCAGCAAGTTCAATGTTCAATTTATGTCAGAATGATCATTGATTGAAAGATCATGTGCTTCTTTTATCAATTGAATGATCATTGACTGAAGAACTCATAGTCTATCATCTTTTCAGAGTACTTCATCAAGTACTTTGCAATTGTCTAGATCAATATTTTGACAAGTTCTTCTGTTCTGTTTCATGATTATTTGAATATTGAAGCACAGTTAATTCATTCAATTTTCAACTATAATTTGATTCTGAATAGAAATTATCTCTTCGATCAAATTTTCATTAGCATTCAATTCTTGTTTTGAATCTGAGTCAGATCTGAGCAAGATCTGAGTCAGATTTTAATCAGCTTTCTGATCATCTTCTTGATCAGCTTCTATTGACTGCAGCTCAAATTTGCCTTTCAACAATAGCATTTGATGCTGATATAGCTTTTGATCATCATTTGCTTCAACTGACTTGACGTTTGACATTCTGATTAGCATGTCAACTTTCAGATTTTGTTTTCTTGACTGATATATGATCTTGAAGTTATATTCAGATAACTTCTCAGCTCATTTAACTTGTCATCAAGTCAGTTCTTTGATGATCATGAAGTACTTCAAATTCAGATGATCGATGAAGATCTTGATTAAAATATTCGTACATTTCAATTTGAGATGTCAATGTTTCAAACAGCAAATAATGATCAGCAATTCTTTGTCATAGATCTCGTAGTTGCATTCTGCGAAAATCATGTTCTTGCTATAGAAGATCATTAAATGTAGAATGTCTTCATCATCATACTGAAACAATACTTCGTCGTTCACATAGTTTGAAAAGTTCATTTTCAGAATAGCTTTTCTGATCAAGTCAAAATGCTTCAGAACGAAGACTGTTGTCATTTATTGCTTTAATTCTTCAAAGATCATCTGACAGATCTTTGTTCATTCAAAGAGATGATTTTTTCAAATCAGCTTTATCATGAGTTGAATGATCTTTGAAAAGTTCTTTATGAATCGTCGATAGAAATTGCAGAAGTCAATGAAGATCTGCACATGAGTTAATGATCGTGACACTTTTCAGCTTCAAATCACATCTACTTTTCAAGAGTTCATTCGTAAATCATTGATGAATATCAGTAGTTCAAGAAACGAGATTTTCTGAATCTTGAATTCGCACTTGTCAATGTTTATCTGCAAGTCAACTTCGCGAAACTTGTTTAGCACTTCTTTCACATGAGTTCTATGTTTCTTCAAGATCTTACTTATCACGATTCTAGTCTTGTCAGACTCAGCCTTCTAGTCTTGTCAGATTTATTCTCACTTCGTCATCTTGACTAGTTTCTATTGAGTCTAGCGTCGACTGAGAAACACACATATGTAGCCAGCTTCTTTTCTGTAGCTATCTTTCTTTCTTAGCATTTATCTTCTAGTTAAATGACATTCATATTGACTCGCTCTATGCTGATCTCTAACATTAGATAAATGCTCATCATTTACTACTCTGCTATCGATGAATAGATGATATGAAACAATCTATTCAGTAAGGAAAATTTGCAAGAAATTCTTCAAATTTGCATCATCATTTTAAATTGCAAGAAATTCTTCGATTCTACACTCATTTTCACCAGTCTATTCGCAAGAAATTCTTCGAATAAAGCACTCAATTATTACCTGAAATTCACAAGAGATTCTTTGAATTTTCACTCATCAAAAAACATTTACTCTTATCTTAACAACTTCTACCTTCTCTCATCATGACATGTGACGTCGAGTCAGTTGAGTCTTGAACAAATCGTCTGCTCAGAAGCATTGTCAATAGAAGAGTTTCACTTCTACTCATTGATGCTTCAGTTGAAGCTGAGAAAGCTGTCATCGCATGAAACATAAACATTGAAGAACAACTGTTTCATTGAGTCAGCAATCAACTCAATGAAGTCATCAATATGCTGAACGAGCTTCGAAGTCAGCGCGACTTGACTCTACAACTCAATGAACACTGACTTCTCATACAAGAAGATCACAAAAAGAGAGCGAAACAACTAGAAGTCGCTTTTGATAAGAATGATGAGCTAAAGAAAAAGATTCATCAGCTACAAGACGAGCGATTGAACTTCAGAGCGAAACAACGTCAAGCTGATCGACCTATGTCTCGTCAAGAGACTCAGCCAGTCGAGCATCGAGTCAATCAGAAAGAGATCTCATCGATCTCTGAAGTCGATCAACGTTCTCGAAGCTCACAAGAGTCATTCACTCTATTTGATAACGAAAACGATCATCACAAGTTCGTCAAGCTTTTGAATTCACTCATTTTCATCGAAACAGATGATTCTACCTGAGAGACATGAAACATCAAAATAGCTGACAAGCTCGATGTCAACGCGAATCATTACTCTACTGAAAAGATTCGTATTGCCTATGTAATTTTCAGGCTAGAAGATGATGCTGATCAGCAAATCTATGCAAAGCATCGTGTTGATGCTTTCTCACTCTATCAATCACTATCAGAGCTACTGAAACATCTGAAAGAAATTTACGAAGATCAGAATCTGATTCAAAAGTGTCGTTGCAAATACGTCGCTCTGAAGCAGCTCAACAAGCTCTTCAGCTTCTTCTATTCAGAATTCACTAGAATATTCAGCTTTCTGAACTATGATGATATCATTCTGATGAATGACATTCAGAATAAAATCAATAATCATCTTCAGAACGCGTTGTCAGTTTGCCTCATAGAGTTTAGCTCGCTTGATAAGCTCAAGATCTTTCTTCAAGATGTGAATAACAAACAACGAGTCAATTACCAGCTACGTGACGAGCAATGAACAGTCAAATCAATAGCAGCTTCGGAAAAACGTTTCGTTTCTTCGTTGACATCAGCATCAGTCTCAATTACTAGCTATGTTCGACTCGCTACTTTTTTCACTCTCGAACCTGAATGATCAAGAATGTCAATCATCTGCTTCAACTGCAAAGTATTAAGTCATCTTTCAAAGAACTGCTCTCAGCTGAAGGCTAGTACTTTGACATCTCATGCATTCACCTCTCGCCTCAATGAGATCATCATGTCGAAAGAAGAGAAGAAATTATTTACAGAGAAATTGAAAGATGAGGCAAAAAACTAGTGACTTTCATCAAAGACGTGATGAAAGATGTGTTAATTTCTTCAACAATGAGCAGCTCAAATGATCTCTTTACTTCAAAATCTTTGACTACTGAATGTATACTATCTAGCAATGAAATTAATTACTCATTAAAGTCATTGATTGACACTGAAGCAGCTGACTATTCGTTCATTGATGAATTAATCGCGCAGAATGTTTGTGATCATTTGCAAATCAAATCTTTACCTTTAATCAAGCTCAAATCAATAAGGAAATTCAATGATCATTATGCAAAAAAGCTCATTACTCATGCGATTTATTTGAATCTAACGATTCAAGATCATATGAAACGTTTCGTCTCTATGCTAATCACTCGATTAGATCAACATCAGATGATTCTCGAAAAAACATGAATGAACAAGATTGAAGTGACTATTGATATGAAAGACGATCGTCTTCAATTTCCTAGTTTCAAAGCTCATATCAAAGCTTCTATCAAAGCTCATTTGACTGTTCTTTCGAGCAAGAAAATCGCGATAGAACAGAAAAGTTCAATCTCTACTCAAATACTAAAGAGATTTACCTCTTCTGTTGTCACTCAACTCAGCGAGAAGTCATCTTCATTCAGTAGAATCATGAAATCATCTAGTTCAGTCAACTTCGCTTCGTCTTTCGATTCAATGAACATAGCAATGATAGAGACTGCAGCATATAGATCACTAGTCAAACGGTTGAATGTAACTACTTTCGCGATCATCATCACGAAAATCGATCAACTTCTAAAAACAGCTAGAAATAAACTCGAAGATGTAAATCTACAAGAGCTTTCACACGAAGAGATCTTGAAAGAAGTCAAAGCTAAGCTTTCTTTGAAATATCATGACTATCTAGACATGTTTGATCGAGCGATGACTGATCAACTACTCTCTCATCGTTTCTACAATCATAAAATTGAGTTGATCGACGAGAAAACGCCTTCTCGAAGTCGTCTCTATCATATGTCTGATTACAAGCTTCAAAAGATGAAGAATTATCTGATTGAACATCTGAATAAGAGTTTTATATCTTCTAGCTCGACCTCATACGCTTCGCTCATACTATTCATCGAAAAGAAAGATGATAGCCTGCGTTTCTGCGTCGATTATAGAAAGCTCAATGCTTTGACCAAACGAGATCACTATCTTCTACCCTTAATAGACGAAACTCTCGCTCGTATTCAAGATAGCAAGTACCTGACTCAATTGAATATAATAGTCGTCTTCAACAAACTACGTATGCATTTGAGAAGCGAAGATTTGACTATCTTTATTACCTCTTTTGATTTCTACAAATATCACGTGATGTCTTTCAAATTAATCAACGACTCGACTTTCTACCAACATTATATGAACGACGTGCTATTTGACTATCTTCATCAGTTTTGCCAGATCTATCTAGATGACATTATCATCTACAGCAAAACACTGAAGAAACATAAGAAACACGTACGACTAGTTCTACATAGACTACGAGAGATCGATCTTCAGATGAATATAAACAAATGCAAGTTTCATGTTCAGAAGATCTTCTTTCTGAAACTATTGCTATTCATCGAAGAACTAAAGATGAATCTCAGAAAAGTACAAGCAGTAGTCGAATGATCTACTTCTACAAATCTCACTCAGATGCAGTTCTTCGTTGACTTCTGCAATTTCTATCGACGTTTTATAAAGAACTTTTCGAAGATTGTTCATCTTCTGATTCAACTAACTCAAAAAGAGATGATATTTGAATGAGATCAAGCTTGTCAAACGATCTTTGATCATATGAAGAAACGAATGACTGAAGTCTCTATTCTTCGTCATTTTAATCAGAATAGAAAGACTATTCTTGAAACAGACTCATTCAACTACGTCAACGATGACATACTTTCTCAGTATGATGATGAAGAAACATTGCACTTGATGATCTACTACAGCAAGAATCTGAGCCTCGTTGAGTGCAATTACGAAATCTATGACAAGAAACTACTAGCAATCATTCGTGTCTTCAAGCATTGACGATCTGAGCTGAAATTGACTGAGCTACTCATCAAGATGTTCACTGATTATCAAGCTTTAACATCATTAATGAAAGATAAAGAGCTAAGTAGACGTCAAATGTGCTGAGTACAAAAGCTCGTTGACTTCAACTTCAAAATCATGTATCGCTCAGGCAAACAAAACATCAAAGTCGATGCATTGACTCATTAAGTTGATTCAGTTTCTAGAAGCTTCGAGAATGAACGATGTTGCTATCAGTGAACTACAATTCTCACGTTGAATCGAATGAAAATTGCTGATCTAGAAGAGAAAGAGAACGATGAATCAATTTATCGATTGATTCTAAAAGCTAACAGAATCAACGAGAATTATATTCTACTTCGTGAGATCATATTAAAAGATGAAGCTCAATACGAAGGTACTAAATTAAGAGATTGTCGAGTTCAGAACGAAATACTATATCGAAATGACCTTCTATGAGTTTTCTTCGATGAGCATCTTCAAATGAAGCTAATTCAAGAAGTTCACGATCAACCTTCTATTGATCATCTCGAAATTCTCAGAACGATGAAGATCATAAGAAGATACTACTATTGATCTTCAATGCGAAAGACAATAGATCGATATATTTGAAACTGCTACATTTGTCAGCGATCAAAGACTTCTCAAGATAAATTCAATGAACTACTACATTCTCTACTCATACTTGAACAGTGATGAAAGAACATAGTCATGAATTTCATCATCGACTTATTTCTTTCAAAAGACAAAAACGTCATACTAACAGTGATATGTAGACTGACAAAGAAACAACACTATATTTCTTGTTCTACTGATGACGAAGAAATCACAGCAGAAAAAACAGCTGAGCTAATGCTTCAGTGAATATATTGAATACACGATTTACTCGATTTCATTGTTTCGAATCGAGATTCTCAATTTACCTTCATTCTATGAAAGTTTCTTTGCAAAAGACTGAGCATTAACCTTCGATTATTCACTGTCTATCATTCTCAAATCGACGGTCAAAGTGAATGAGTCAATCAGAACGTCGAAAGATACCTTCGATTCTTCTGTTCGTACATGCAGAATGACTGAGCTAAGCTACTACTCATGATCGAGTTCGTCAACAATAATGCTCTGTTCTCAGTCATCTTCTCAACCTCTTTCTTTCTAAACAAAGACTTTCATTCTTGTATGAGCTTTGAACTCGATGTCAGCGAATATGAAAGTTTTCGTGAACGCTTGCAGACGGCTAAAGTCGAGAATATATCTGAACATATGAACAAAACACTGAAGTTTGCTTGCGAGTCGCTAGTCAAAACACGGAAACAAATGATGAAACAAGTTAATAAGCATAGAAAAGAAGTTGATTACGAGGTCGAATCAAAGATGTTTCTAAATGAAAGAAACATCGTTACAGCGAGATCTTTCAAGAAGCTAGATGACAAAATGCTCGATTCTTTCACCAATCTAGATTTCATCGACTCTTCATATAAACTGAAATTATCAGAGTCTATGCATGTTCATGATGTATTTCATTCTGATCTGCTTCGCTCTGCCGTCAACGATCTCTTGCCTGATCAAAAGAATGAACCTTCAGGTTCAATAATGATAAACGACGAAGACGAATGAAAAATCGACGATATATTGAATTTTCGTCGATATCGAAGACGACTTCAGTATAGAGTCAAATGAAATGACTATGACAATGATCTCAATTGATACAACGCTGATGACGACGAATTTATGAACGCTCAGAAGATAGTTGACGATTTTCATATTCAATATTCAAACAAATCGCGCTAGAAGCACTTTCAACTATTCAGTCAATCAGAATTTAATGAGTCTGAGTCTGTGAAATCATGATTGAGCAATCAATTGAATCAAGCAGAAAATACATTCATGCAAACATGAATCGTCGAAGAAAAGAAGTAATGTCACGATTCTAGCCTTGTCAGACTCAGTCTTCTAGCCTTGTCAGATTTATTCTCGCTTCGTCATCTTGACTAGTTTCTATTGAGCCTAGCGTCGACTGAGAAACACACATATGTAGCCAGCTTCTTTTCTGTAGCTATCTTTCTTTCTTAGCATTTATCTTCTAGTTAAATGACACTCATATTGACTCACTCTATGCTGACTTCTAACATTACTGTAGATAAGAATATCATTCAAATATGTCTGACAGAATTTATGCAGACATTCAAACAATACATTGTTGATATAGTGCTGAAAGAATGCAAATTCATTGATCAATTCAAAAAGCATTACTTTATACTTGTAGATGTTGAAGAAAGTAACAAAAGTAGTTAAATTCTCGCTTTCTGAACTCATTCGCAGTTTATTGAATGCAGTAATAATGTTGAGTTGAATCAGATACTTACTGCCTTAAATTCAAGCTAGTACTTCATCTATCAAGAGTATTGAATAACGATTTCTTTTGATCAGAGCATTCAGTTTTCAATAGTTTATACAAAAACGAAAACTATTGTCTTTCTTTTTGACAAATAGTATTGACGAAGCAAAGAAAGCTTTGCTGAATGTAATAAACTTCTTCTTCAAGTTTTCTTCTAGATACTTCTTAACCTTCTGCAACTTGTGATTCAACATGAAATACAATCAACTTCTAGAAGATTGACTCTCATCTTCTAATTCAATTTTATAATCGTATGATCAATGCAAAGACAACTGCGTTGTCTTTTCTCTATCAAAAACATTCAGAAAGTCGTGATAAACTAGTGAAAGCTTCTTCTTCAGTTCATCTAATGACATGACAAAGATCATTTCATTCAGTTTCGCGAAATCTTTGACTGAGCTAAGTGCTTTGTTGATTTCACTAATGATCAAGAAGAAGATCTTGATCTTCTTATTCTTAACTAAAGTTTGATACACAGCGACTTTGATCATGACAATATTAACGAATTTCTTTTTCTCAGTTGACTGAAAGAGACGAAGTTGATCGAGATTAACTTAAGTGCTTTGCTTTGCTATGAAAGCAGATTCAATGAATCTATTTACTGATTTCTGATTCGAAAGTCTCTTCAAGATGATCATTGATGTAACAATTGAGTTTAAGTTCTTTCATTTTATTTTGCAGATCTTGTTTGACTCAAATCTGTGAAATGCTGATTGACTGCTTGCTTTTGAAACAACAGATTTCGATGTTCGAATCTTCAATGATGATATTAATCAATCATTTGCAGAATTTACCAAAATTTGATTTCTTTTCAATCAGAAGTTTTCAATGATTATCTTGTGCTGATCTAAACGAGTTATTAATAAAGACATCATTTCATTCTTGTGTTCTTGAATTATAATCAATGTATACAGAGCATGTGTAATTGACTTTCGATCAGAAGTTTCATCATACAATCAAATTGACTTTGATTTTGACAGCGATATTGACTGAATATCAAAGCATTCACATAGTTTTGACATCAAAGATTCATCAATGAAAGTCATGTCAATGACTTCAATATCTATCAAAGCAAAGAATCTGAATATCTTTTCTAAACTATTCAAGATGATGTCAACAGTGAACGACTTGAAATCAAATGAATCATCAGACATGCTGATGAAGCAGAATATGAGTATATTGCTCTCAATCACTACTTTGATGAAAGCAAGTCGTTTTTTGAATTCGCTGCGATTTCATGCATCTGAGTTGATTCAAGACAGTCACATGCTCTATGTTTTAACTTCTTGTATTTGAAGCAGAGTTCTTTTTTAAACAACTTCTCTCTAGCAGAATCAACGTTCAATATTCTGAGTTTCTTTCATGCAGAGATTGAAGCTGAGATCGCAGTAGTGATCGTTGTCAAGATGCTAGCAATAAAGTAAGCAATTTGAGTCGTTGATGTCTTGAGAGCTGATCAAGCATTCAATTTCGTCAATCGAACGTTGACTTGCATGCAGATGTCAACGAATTTGTTCAAATTCATAGTTTGTTCATTGATCATGACTCGCTGAAGATCTGAGCTAATCTTATGCTGAAGATCATTTAGTAGAGTTTCGTTATTATATTTTAGTTTCACACTAAGTCTCTGAAATTTTATTCAAAATTCATGAAAGAAGATCTTGTTTTGATACAGCTTCAAGAACTGTTGTTGAGTCATGTGATGTTGATTGAAATCATCATACATCTTATTTATGATCGACAGTATCTCTTCTGCTTCAAGAAACGAGTTCGTGATCATGTTTCTCATTCTGAGTGCTATGTGTTTGATCGTCGTTTCACTGACTCGACTTTTCACATATGCAATCTTCATTTCTTCGATAGAAAAATGATTCTTGTTTGTTTTCAACTTGTTTTGCATTTGAAACAATCAATTATTCACATTCTGTCTTGAATCTTCAAACAGAGATGAGTCAAATAGCTTGATTGTTTTCAAGAATTGATCTTTTGAAATCAAAGTGCTTAGTTGACTTGATGTTACTTTTAAATGACGTATAATCACGTTCTTTTTCTTCATTTCTTTCTGTAAATGCGTTTGAACAGCGTTTAACGTTGTCTGCGTAGCTTTCAACTTGATGTTGATAACTTTCAATTCAATGTTGATCTTATTGATGTCATTTAACATCTGAATCATGTCATTGTAAGTCTTGATTTTGATGTCATGCTGTTAACATATGTACTTGATAAACGCAACGAGATTGTCTGCTTCATAAATGCTTATTCAAGCATTCAGTTTAGTGCTGATGCTGATCTTGATCATTTTGTGATCAAAGAGCAATGCATTCATGTTCTCTTCTTCAATATTCAATGATGCATTCATGTCTTCTTCTTCTGATGCTGTTCGATTCTGTTACAATTCTAGCCTTCGTTTATTCTTCGCCTAGTCTTCGCCTGATTTCATTCTAATCGAGTTTAGCACAAAGCTGAGAAACACACATATAAGAATTGAGTTCTTTTCTATAAATACTTTTCTTTCTTAGCATTTATCTATTAGTTAAATGACACTTCTATGACTCGCTCTAGATCAATCTCTAACAGTAAATAAATGCTAATCAACTACTCTGCTATCGACGTGTAGATGATACGAAATAATTTACTTCGTTCATTCAGAAAATTCGCAAGAAATTCTTTGAATTACTTTCATCAAAATACATCTTCAAATTTACTCAAATTTATTCAAATTTATCAAATCAATCACTCAATCTTCTCATAATCTATTTATCTTTATCTTCAATTTCTTACAATGACACGCGACTCTGAATCAGTCGAGTCATGAACAGCTCATCTGCTTAGAAGCATTGCTAATAAATGAGTTTTTCTTATTTCTTTTGATGCTTCAGCGAGATCTCAGAATGTTGCTATCTCATGAGACATCAACATGAGTCAACAACTTTGTCAATGAGCTATCAATCAGTCAGACGAAATCATCAAGATGCTGATCGAGCTAAGAGATTAACGAGACATGACTTTGAAACTCAATGAGCAATGAATCAATGTTTAAGTCGATCACATCAAGAGACTTGATGAGCTAGAAATCAATTAAATGACAATAGACATTCAAGAAGAGACTATCATTGAACTACAAAAGAAAGTCTTGAGTTTAAAAAAGAAACAGCGTTCAGTGAATCAGTCTCAATCTTGTCAGTCTACTGAATCTCGAGTTTCTACGAAATCTCTATCTCGTCAATCTATCGAGAATCATACTTGACGTAAGTTATTCACTCTATTTGATAATGATCATCACAAGTCTTTCAAGTTTTCGAACTCATTTATATTCATCAATGAAGATGAATCAACATGAAATAGCTGAAGAGTCAAGATGAACAACAAGCTTCAGACAAATGTCGATCACTTCAATAATGAGAATATCTGTATTGTCTATGTGATATTTAGACTAGAAGATGATGCTGTTGAACATATCTTTGCTTGACATTGTCATAACACTTCGCATTCTTACATCTTGATCTACGAGCTATTTGAGCATCTGAAAGAAATATACGATGAACTGAATAGAAATTGAAAGTGTCGTCGTAAGTACAACACTCTGAAATAAACAGACAAGTTCTTCAACATCTTTTACTTCAACTTTATGAAGCTATTTAATTATCTAGACTACGACAATTGCACTCTGATAAACGATCTTCAGAATAAGATCAACAATCACTTGCAGAATGCTCTGTCAGTATGCTTCAAAGACTTCGCTTCACTTTATTGTCTCAAGATCTTTCTTCAAGATGTGAATAATAAACAGCGAGTCAACTATCAGCTACGCAGTCAGCTTCGCACTGTCACTGTCAAAGTTACTGTCGTATCTGATAAATGCGTTGCTACTTCATTGTCAGTGATGACTTTGATAATCAATTATGTTAAGTTTATTCTTTTTTCTATTTCTGAGTCAGTAAGATCGTTTATCATCTGCTATACTTGCAAGACTTTAAGTCATTTGTTCAAGAATTGCTCTCAGAACAAGGTTAATACTTCTGCATCTTGTGCATTCACTCTTTGTTTACATGAAATTGTCATTTCGAAGAATAAGAAGAATGAGAAAATGTCTTCTTTCGAAGATAGCGAGGCAAAAAACTAGAGACTTTCATCAAAGACGCGATGAAAGAGATGTTAATTTTCTCAACGATGAGCATGTCAGATGATTCTTTTGCTTCTGAATCTTTGACTACTGAATGTGTACTTTCTAGCAATAAAATTAGTTACTCATTGAAGTCATTGATAGACATTGAAGCTGCTGACTATTCATTCATTGATGAAGTGATTGTGCAGATTGTTTGTAATCAGTTGCAAATCAAGTCTCTGACTTTGATCAAAGCAAAGTCAATTCGAGAATTCAACAATCACTATGCTAAGAAACTCATTACTCATGTCATCTATTTGAACCTGACTGTTCAAGATCATACGATTGACACAGCTTTTATGTTGATCATTCAATTAAATCAGCATCAAATAATTTTTGAAAAAACCTGAATGAACAAAATCGATCTAGTAATTGATATGCAAATCGATTTTCTTCGATTTTCGAATTTCACCCTCAATTTGAAATCGATTGTTCTATTCACAAGCAACAAGACAACTACGAAGCAGAAGAGTTTGACTTCTACTCATATACTGAAGAGATCTTTCACTACTTCTCAACTCAGTCTGAAATCACTCTCTTTCAATCAGTTCAATGAGAAGTCAGTTAAACTAATCAAACAATTAAAATCGCGCGATGCGACTTTAACTAGCGTCAAAATTCCTAAATCAACGTCAGATTCAATGAACATAGCAATGATAGAGACAGCAACATATAGAATGTTAGTCAAACAATCAGATGTCAAGATCTTTGCTGTTATCATCTTGAAAATCGATCGACTCATAACTACAGTTGAAAACAAGTCTGAAGAAGTGAATCTGCATGAGCTTTTTCACGCTGAAGCTCTTAAGCAAGTCAAGATCAAGCTTCTCTCTGAATATTACAACTATCTAGACATCTTCGATCAAGCAATGATCAATCAACTATCATTGCATCATTTCTACGATCACAAAATTGAGTTGATCGATGAAGAAATGCTTTCGCGAAGCAGACTATATCAGATGTTCAATCACAAGCTTCAGAAAATAAAGAAGTATCTGATTAAACATCTGAACAAAGAATTCATTTTCTTCAGCTTTGCATCATACATCTCGCTCATCTTGTTCGCTGAAAAGAAAGACGAAAGTCTGCGTTTCTGCGTTGATTATAGAAAGCTCAATGCTTTAATCAAACAAGATCGCTATTCTTTGTCATTGATTAATGAGATTCTCGCTTGAATACAAGAAAGCAAGTATCTGACTTAATTGAACATCATTGTCACATTCAATAAACTGCGAATGCACTCAGATAGCGAAGATTTGACTATCTTTATCACTTTCTTTGATTCATACAAATATCATGTAATGCTCTTTGAATTAATTAACAAATTGACGTTTTATCAACATTATATGAACGACGTGCTGTTTGAATATCTTCATCAGTTTTGTCAAATCTATCTAAATGACATTATCATCTACAGCAAGATCTTGAAGAAACACAAGCAACATGTATGATTGATCTTAAATAGACTACGAGAAGCTGATCTACAGATGAACATAAACAAATGCAAGTTTCATGTTCAAGAGATCATCTTTCTAGAACTATTGATATTCATCAAAGAACTGAAGATGAATTCACGAAAGATACAAGCAGTAGTGAAATGATCTACCCTTAATAATCTCATTCAGATTCAATCATTCATTAACTTCTGCAACTTCTATCAACGCTTTATCAAGAACTTTTCGAAGATTGTTCGTTCAATGATTCAACTCACTCAAAAGAAGATCATATTTGAATGAAATGAGACTTGTCAGACTGCATTCAATCACATGAAGAGACGTATGACTGAGACTTCTATACTTTGTCACTTTGATCAGACTCATGAGACTATTCTGAAAACTGACTCATTCAACTACGTAAACGACGAAGTTCTCTTTCAATATGATGACGAAGAAGTACTACATTCAATTGCTTTCTATAGCAAGAACATGTTTTCTGCTGAGTGCAACTACAAGATATACAATAAGAAACTGCTGATCATAATTTGAGCTTTTGAACACTGATGACTCGAACTGAAGCTGATCAACATTTCTATCAAGATGTTTATCGATCATCAAGCACTCATCTCATTGATGAAAGACAAAGAGCTGAGCAGACGTCAGATGCACTGAGTTCAAAAGCTAGCTGACTTCAACTTCAAGATAATGTATCAATCTGACAAACAGAACATTAAGATCAATGCATTAACTCGTTGAGCTGACTTCATGCTCAGAGATTTCAATGATGAACGCATTCGCTATCAATGAATCACTATTCTGACGTTGAATTGAATGAAGATTGCTGATCTAAAGAAGAACATCAGCGAGTCAATCTATAAACAAGTTCTTGACGCGAATGAAATCAACGAGAATTGTACTCTACTTCGTGAAGCAAAGATCAGAGATGAAGCACAATGCAAAGACATCAAGCTGAAGAATTGTCGAGTTCAGAATGAAATCTTATACAAAGACAGTCAGCTATGAGTTTCGTTCAATGAACTTCTGCAAATGAATCTGATTCGTGAGATGCATGATCAACTCTCAATAGATCATCTCAATATTCTTAGAACGATGAAGATCATCAAACGAAACTACTATTGATCATTCATGCGAAAGACAGTAGATTGATATATTTGAAACTGCTATGTTTGTCAACGATCAAAGACATCTAGAAATAAATCAAATGACTTGCTTCAATCTTTATTGATATCTGAACAGCAATGACAGAACATAGTCATGAACTTCATTATCAATTTATCTGATTCATACGACTATAACACTATTCTGACTGTCATCTGCAAATTGTTGAAAGAAAGGTATTATATTTCTTGCATCACTGATGATGAAGATATCACAGTTGAAAAGACAGCTGAAATGTTGCTTCAATGAGTATATTGAACTCATGATTTATCAAGCTTCATTGTATTCGATTGAGATTCTCAGTTCATCTTCATTCTTTGAAAGTTTCTTTGCAAACGACTGAGCATTTCTCTTTGATTGTTCATCGTCTATTACTCTCAGATCAATGATCAAAGCGAACAAGTCAATCAGAATGTCGAGCAATATCTTCGTTTCTTCTGTTTATACATGCAGAATGACTGGTTCAAGTGACTACTCATGATTGAGTTTGTCAACAATAACGTCTTGTTTTCAGTCATCTCATTGACTCTCTTCTTCATAAACAAGAGCTTTCACTCTCGTATGAGCTTTGACTCTGACATCATCAAGTATGAAAGCATTCGCGAACGTCTGCAGATTACTCGAGTCGAAAATATATTCAATCACATGAATAAGACACTGATTTTCGCTCGCGAAGCTCTGATCAAAACACGAGAGCAAATAATGAATCAGACTAACAAGCATAAAAAGAAGATCAATTATGAAATTGAATCAAAGATGTTTCTGAATGAATGAAACATCATTACAGCGAGATCTTTCAAAAAATTGAATGACAAGATGCTTAACTCATTTCAGATCATTGACTTTGTTGACTCATTTTATAAGTTGAAACTATCAGAGACTATGTTTATACATGATGTATTTCATTCAGAGCTTCTTTGTTTTGCCGTCAATGATTCTCTGTTTGATCAAAAGAATAAATCTTCGAAATCAATAATGATAAACGACGAAGACGAATGAAAGATCAACAATATATTGAACTTTCAATGATATTGAAGACGACTTCAATATTGAGTCAAATGAAAGAGTTATGACAACGATCTCAACTGATATAACGCTGACGACGATGAATTTATGAACACTCAAGAGATGATTGACGACTTTCATATCAAATATTCAAGAAAAGCGCACTAAGAAATAACATTCATGCAAACATGAATAGTCAAGAAAGAAAGATAATGTTACGATTCTAGCCTTCGTCTAGCCTTCGTCTGATTTTATTCTAATCAAGTCTAGCGAGAATCTAATCTAAAGATGATGTCATTGAAACTCTGCATCATATGTGTAAAGCATCAACTCAATTGAGTCTAGCACAGAACTGAGAAACACACATATAAGAATTGAGTTTCTTTCTGTAGATACTTTTCTTTCTTAGCATTTATCTATTAGTTAAATGACACTCATATGACTCGCTTTATGCTGACTTCTAACAGAATTTATGCAAACATTCAAACAATACATCATTGATATAGTGCTGAAAGAACGCAGATTCATTGATCAATTTAAAGAGCATTACTCTATACTTGTAAATGTTGAAAAAAGTAACAAAAGTAGTTAAATTCTTGCTTTCTGAACTCATTTGCAGTTTATTGAACGCAGCGATAATGTTAAGTTAAGTCAGATACTTACTGTCTTGAATTTGAGCTAGTACTTCGTTTATCAAGAGTATTGAATAACGATTTCTTTTAATCAGAGCATTCAGTTTTCAATAGTCTATGCAAAAGCAAAGACTATCATCTTTCTTTTCAACAAATAGTATTGACGAAGCGAAGAAAGCTTTGCTGAGTGTAATAAACTTCTTCTTCAAGTTTTCTTCTAGATACTTCTTGATCTTCTGCAACTTGTGACTCAATATGAGATACAATCAACTTCTAGAAGATTAACTCTCATCTTCTAATTCAATCTTATGATTGTATGATCGATGCAAGAACAACTGCGTTGTCTTTTCTCTATTAAAAACATTCAGAAAGTTGTGATAAACTATTGAAAACTTCTTTTTCAATTCATTTAATGACATGACAGAGATCATTTCATTCAGTTTCGCGAAATCTTCAACTGAGTTAAGCACTTTGTTGATTTTACTAATGATCAAGAAGAAGATCTTGATTTTTTATTCTTGACTAAAGTTTGATACACAGTGACTTTGATCATGATAATATTAATAAGTCTCTTTTTCTCAGTTGATTGAAAGAGACAAAGTTGATCAAGATCAACTTAAGTGCTTTGCTTTGTTATGAAAGCAGATTCAATGAATCTATTCACTGATTTCTGATTCAAAGATCTCTTCAAGATGATTGTTGATGTAACAATTGAATTCAAGTTCTTTCATTTCATTTTGCAGATCTTGTTTGACTCAGATTTGTGAAATGTTGATTGATTGCTTGCTTTTAAAACAACAGATTTCAATGTTTGAATCTTCAATGATGATATTAATCAATCATTTGCAGAATTTACCAAAATTTGATTTCTTTTCAATCAGAGATTTTCAATGATTATCTTGTGCTGATCTAAACAAGTTATCAATAAAAACATCATTTCATTCTTATGTTCTTGAATCATGATTGATGTATACAAAGCATGTGTAATTGACTTTCAATCAAAGATTTCATCATACAATCAAATCAACTTTGATTTTGACAGTGATATTGATTGAATATCAAAGCATTCACATAGCTTTGACATCAAAGATTCATTGATGAAAGTCATGTCAATGACTTCAATATCTATCAGAGCAAGAGATCTGAATATCTTTTCTAAACTACTTAAGATGATATCAACAGTGAACGACTTGAAATTAAATGAATCATCAAACATGCTGATGAAACAGAATATGAGTATATCATTTTCAGTCACTACTTTGATGAAGATAGATTATTTTTCAAATTTGCAGCAATCTTGTGCACTTGAGTCATTTTGAAACAGTCATATGCTTTATGTTCTAACTTCTTGCATTTGAAGCAAAGTTCTTTCTTAAACAACTCTTTCTGAATAAAGTTGAGATTCGATCTTCTGAGTTTCTTTCATGCAGAGACTGATGACGTAGATTGAGCAGACGAAGTGCTAGCGACAGAGCAAGCAGCTGAGATCGCTGAGACTTTGATGATTGATCGAGCGTTCAATTCAGTCAATCTAACATTGACTTGCATGCAGATGTTGACAAACTCGTTCAAATTCGTGATTTATTCATTGAGTGTTGCTCGTTGAAGATCTGAGCTGATCTTATGCTGAAAATCATTTAGTAAAATCTCATTATTGTACTCTAGTTTTGCGCTGAATCTTTGAAATTTCATTCAAAATTCATGAAAGAAGATCTTGTTCTGATACAGCTTCAAGTACTGTCGTTGAGCTGTGTGACAATGATTGAAATTATTGTACATCTTATCAATAATTGATAGTACTTCTTCGACTTCTAGAAACGAGTTCAAGAAGATATTTTGCATGCAAGAAGCTATGTGCTTGATTGCAGCTTCACTGACTCAACTTTCGATGTAAACAATTTTCAACTCTTCAATAAAAAAGTGATTCTTGTTTGCCTTCAACTTATTTTGCATTCGCGATAGTCAATTATCTACATTCTGCAATGAATCTTCAAACAGTGAAGAGTTCAATAATTTGATCAATTTCGAGAAATAATCTTCAGAAATCAAAGTGCTTTATTGACTTGATGCAGTTTTTAAATGATGTATAATCATGTTCTTGTTTCTCATCTTTTTCTGCAGACGCGTCTGCGCAGCTTTCAACATGATGTTTATCTCGTTGACATCTTCTAACATCTGAATCATGTCATTGTGAGTCTTGATTTCAATGTCATGCTGTTGACATATGTACTTAATAAAGACAACGATGTCGTCTGCTTTATGAGTGCTTATTTAAGCATTCAGTTCAGTGCTGATGCTGATCTTGATCATTTCATGATTAAAAAGCAACATGTTCATGTTCTTTTCTTCTATATCTGATGACACATTCATGTCTTCTTCTTCTGATGCTGTTCAATTCTGTGATAGAAGTGATTTTTTTCTAATATTTCAAAAGTCATAATGAGCAATGCTCACTGATTCTGATTCTGTGCTTCTAGTCATGATATGAGTAGAAAATTGCTGATTGAGATTTTGATATTACTTTATCAAACTTTCTGAGTTCAAGCAATGACTAGTACTCTATCGAACTTTCTGAGTTCAAGTACTGCTGAAATTTCTGATTTCTGATGACGAGCTCAATAAAGAGTTAGTCAAGAACAACGCGTTCATGTTTTTTGATTCTGATTTTATTGAAATTTCTGATTTCAAATCAAGATTCTTCTTTAGAAATTTCTGATTTCTATCAAGCTTTCTGAACTTGAGTTCTAATTCTGCTGTTGAAATTTCTGATTTCAACTTCTGATTTGAGTTATGTAACTTGTTTTTATATTGTTTACACGTCAATAACAAAATTAATGAGCTTTGAACTAATGTTATGAGTCTGCATAAAGCGAATCATATGAGTGTATTCTAACTAGAAGTTCAAAGCTGAAGAAGAAAGAAGATGCAACACGTTGTGAATTTTATTCATGAAGACATGCTAAATTGCTAGCGTGTCAACATCAACTTTATACTAGTTTATGATAGTCTGACATGATTTATGTTAGATTAATTCAAAGTGCATGATTGCAACAGCTACAAAATCAAGTCATACTATGCAGTTGAATAAACGACAGAACACAGAAGACTTAATGAGCATGCAAGATCACATGTGCTCATTTAATAGAAACTAATAGATTCATTTCTTACTTTTCAACATTCAAAAAAATGACATTTTTGAACATTTCAATTCATGAAGAAGCAAAGATACAATTTAAACGTGAATGACTTAACTTCTTAATGATGATTCAAATGAGTGAACGTGCAATCACACAGTTTCACAAAAGTCAATGAGATCTTTGATGAGAAAACTACAAAAAACACATTACAGACATTAATGCATCTTTCGCTCAAAGATCTCATCTATTCAAGAAGTCAATAAAGATGCATGATGATCTTCAGAAGATTGAAAGCACTCTTGCAACTTACATCAGAATTGAATGCATAGAGCTGAAGATTTATCTGCACTTGAGAAACGTGTCGAGCGTGAATAGCTCTCGATGCAACTGCAAATGAAGTCATCAGACAGTCAAGCATATTCTGATGCACTGTTCGAATTGAACACATCTTCGGTTGAATATGCTACGAGACGTCGACTTCACGAATTATTGAATCATCGTCTCAATCACGAAGAGTCTCAAGGCAACAGCGAGAATGATGATGAAAATGAAGCTGCTGAAGCAGTTTAGAATGACAAGAACACTCATTCTCTAACGTGCGATCATCGCGAACAAATTTGATACATAGTCTCAGTTTTATCGTCTTGACTGCGCGTAGCAGCCGTATAGACAGCGAGCGGTTTTCTATCTCAGAGGGTTTTGTTCACTCGACACACATAGCATAGAGTCCCCCATGGGTCGGCCTAACCGATGTCACAAGGGTGTATGAATTTATTATTATTATGATACTATACATCTTGAACTTAGAAATTAAAAATTGTTATTTTCGCCGATTTTGAAAGAAAGCAGAGCCGCTTTAGAAGGAGCAGCGAGGGAGCAGAGGGAAGCATCAAGGGAGCAGGGGGGGAGCAGGGGGGGAGTAGGAGAGAGCAGCGAGGGAGTACTCGGAGGAGAAAGATATTGCAAAGCAACAGCGCCCTCCGAAAATTCATGTGGTCTTAGCTTTTGGCTTTCCCGTAACTGCGCTCAAAAATCAGCTTTCACTACTATCGGCGTCACGAAACAGGAGTTTCTCATCACATATCATGATCGAGCTCCCATACCTCAAACAATCGATTCGACTAAGAGTTGTAAATTCTTGGAGAGACAATTACCAACGCTACAGATGGCTATTTAAAGCATAACCCTCACAGTGGCCGGCTCATTTTGTTCTCTCCAAGTAAGCACTCCAACCTTCTTCCTGATAGAGCTGTGCCATCTTGACAGGGTCATCGGTTGCGTAGATACCACGGCCGGCGATGATAAAATCTGCTCCCCTTTTGACAGCCGACTCTGGAGTCTGGTACTGCTGACCTAGCTTGTCGCCTTTTGTGGCTCGATTGACTCCAGTAGTGAAGACAACGAAATCGTCATCCGAATTGTCCTTTTCGGCAAGAGAAGTCAAGGCCTGGGTGGCAACGAAGCCTGTCACAAAGTTCTTGTGCTTTTTTGCTGATTCGATACAAGCTTTCGTGTAATCGCCAGTCGCGAGAGAGCCTGTAGTTGTCATTTCAGCGAGAATCAAGAGGCCTCGTTCACCTCGGTACTTGAATGGCTCAGAAGTAGCCGTTTGGTTCATGGCCTCGATGATACCGTCGCCTGCGAGGATGCTCGCATTGACAATGTGTGCCCACTCCGAAATACGAAGAGCGCCGCCGTCATATTGCTTCTGGACCGTATTTCCAATATCGACAAACTTGCGATCCTCAAAAAGCATGAAGTTGTGCTTCGATGATAGAGACTTCAGGCCTGTCACAGTCTCCTCTCCGAAATCTGACACAATATCAATGTGAGTCTTGAAAACAGCGATGTAAGGACCAAGTTCTAGTGTGTGTCAGCCTTCCACTGTGTCGTCAAAGTTCAGGTTGTACTGACTGTCCGCTAATTCGAGCAGTTCTTTGGTAGTGGTGAGATCGGCGGAGACGACTACATTAGATTTCTTCGATTCGGCTATTTGAAAAAGCTTCTTGACTAGAGGGTTGTTGTGTTCCTGCGCACGCTGTCCGTATTTCAGATTGGATCTGGATGTCATTTTGAAATTTTGATATACGTTATTGGCTGTGAATTGATCGGATTAGCCTGATCTGCAGCTTTTCCACTTGAGAGTATCTGAGGCACGGATTCAAGATGGTGCTGATCTTGGTCGGCCTAGAATTATCCTATGGAAATGTGTCTGCTCACCATTGGCAGCAATGACAACCCGGCACAAGGCTACGATATGAGGCTATAGGGCCGAATGCCACCGACCCTTCCTTGGAGATCGGTGGTTACTGGCTGGCTATAAGCTCCCGTGTGGTCCCGTGTATGTGTGCTTGTAGCTTCGCATGTCCGTTTGTTCGTGACACAATACTGAATAAAAGGAGTCATGCTTTCAGTTCCGAAATTCCGAAGGCATTTAACATGATGCACAGTGATTGTGGACGCACTGGTTCATCCATCAAAGGAGACCCTTGCGCTTGTTGACCACTAGCGCTATTCAAATAAGTGGGCCTTGAGCTCGGCTAATTCCGCGTCTATTGTCTGCGATCGTCGTTTCACATACACACAAGCGATTGAGATAGATATTTGTAGTTCCATTGGTTGGCCTCCTCAGTACCGCCTCGCCGCCACCAGGCCTTACCGCCGTTAGGGGAAGCAAGGGCCCATCAACTGCTCAGCGGCGCCAAGAACTCCCTCTATCTAAAGACTGAGCTAATGGAGTGGGTGGGTGGAAAACAGAGCTCTTTTTGGCCTAAATCGAGGAGATGATAGACAGCAACAGTAAGGGGCACAGGCCTTGATTATGACGACGGCCTCTACTTTGATTTATGGACAAGTCTCAAACCCCTCAAAGAATCTCTGTTGTCTTCATCGGTCGCTACTTGACACAGCATACAGACTTCCAGTTTACAACATGGTAGAAATTCGTCGTATAGTGGTCCGTCGCACTGAATGCAGTTGGAAGTCATTCTAATAATCAATTAGTTATACAACCAGAGTGTGAGATGTAGCTGATAACTGACTTGATGTAGAGATTGAGAATGATGAATGGATTGCAAAGGTTGAATGATTGATTTTGATGGTTGAAACTGTTAGATGAAAAAATTTAGCGCGGAACATCAGCCCTCATGAAAGATAGCTGAATGGGAGGACAGAGGAAAGAGACATGAACCTATGTGGATGTTAAGCAGCTGTAGCAAGCAATCTTCCAATTGGAATATCATGTAATCATACAGTGCGACTTCTCTGGCACGTGACAAGCAAGGAAAATGATGTGGGTGCCAAAGCCTGATACTCTCAGGCTCCATCAGGTTCGCATACAACTACACATGAAAAATAAAACTACTCCCTTTGAGCTTCTGCTTTGTTCCTGGACCGAGACAGCGTTTATCGCAAGGAGAGTGGTGACCGATGCAGATTCTTCTTTCTTGTTTCGCTCGGCAGCACAGGGAGGGTCGGGTCTTGATTCAGTCCCCTCGCAGGCTTGATCTTCAATAAAAACTTGCTATTTGTATGGGTATAAGAAAATAACGCACGCTCCCCTGCTTGATCACTAGATCAATCCAGCCACCCAAGAGGCCGTTCTCGTAAACATAACACTTGAATACGGGATATACAACCTCTGCCCGGGCGGTAAATCTATACGCATCCACCTATATATCCAACGCCACTGGGTTTTCCCTTGTTCGCTCACCCGGATAGAATGGGGCTTCGCAGTTTGTATCAAATAATCATCGCTAGTATATAAATACGCCATTGCTTTTCCTTTGCTTAGCCAAGATGATTCTTGGTAGATGGTATGGAACCGTCGTCGCCGGTATGACCAGTATGATACATGACCGACACATCGGTCGTCCGTACTATTCCTACTCCGGTAGGAATTATGCGCTCTTCGCTTTCTGTTCCCTCCAAGTCGGGTTTGCTCTGTCTTCTGGACGCCATGGCCCAATGGTGATAATCGGTCGCTGTACGATTACCAGAATAGACATTGATAGCTGGGTTCCGCAGAGTATAGCTGTTTTGATTATTGGCGAGGGTGGTCTCCTTCCTTGTGCTGGGAAAAATATGGGAGAATATAGCCACAAGTGGTTGCCGGAGCATTGGCAGGCATGCGCAGATAGTGCCCGTATTGGCTTCGACCACACTCCATATGGTGGCGGGAATAGGATTCCCTTATGGCAGGTTTAGTAAGTGCGGCAGCGAATGCGGCACAGCTAGAGGTCTTACATGTTGGATCTGAAGAATTAGATGATGACGCTAACGTTGTAGTTCTAATTATGCTCGTGACGCAAACACTACCGAATGTTAGAATTGTTTTCTTTCCTAGTGAGGAACTCTGGATAGTCTCAACTTACAAGATCCCAAGTGAGAAGATACCGACCAACCCCCATTTGTCCCTCCATGCCAGTTCGAGGCAGAGGATCTGGCGCACCGGGAGGGCGAGAATGGCAACATCGGTCAGAATGTTGATTAACGAATAGGAGAACCAGAAAGCCTCGCTATGGAAACATCGACTACCTGGGATGGTTCTGTCCCAGAAAGCCGCAATCGGACTGCATTGCCAGATGGTTACAAGAACGAAAGCAGTCCCGGCGGCTGAGCAAAACGCAATGCCGAAGAAGCACATCCATCGGAAACTCCGGTCGAGGAAGATGCGAAGGTAGAGAAATAAAATGGAGACTTTGTTGAGCGTGATGGCAATTTTGTAGGTGATTTGGGCGCCATAAAACCACTAGGGGGACGTCGACAACATTCAGCTGTATGATCTAGGATATTCGTAAGGACCGAGTGACCGACCTTGAAAGCTTGTATGGCTTCGGGATGCCGAAGGCTTTTGTAATGTCTCCCATACCCATTCACGACGGCTATACAAGCAGTCAGCTACATTGAGCTAGGGAGAAGAGTCTCAGCGAGAGGGCATACCTAAGCACTCTGTGGCCGAAAGACTTATTAGGGTGAACTATCATACATCCGAGTCAGTCATGGTCTACCTCTTGAGAGATATTAAGCCCAGCCTGATCTTGGCTCTGCTCACCAGAGCAAGGATGATGACATAGTCGTCTGTTCCCATCGCTCTCCTTGACAATCTAAAGGCCACACGACCAAGAACAAAAAGGCCGGAGATGTTCACCATCACAACGCTGATGATGAAGAGCGGCCAGCCCCGGTCAGGGAGCTCTGAGGTGCCGTTTCCCACGTTTGCCATGGCTGTGACATGCGGTTAAAGCGACGTATTCTTCACCCTCAACCGTTCAATGATTCGAAGCGATATCCGGGGGGGGGGGGAGGGGGAAGCCATATCAATCAGCAAGACCATTGATGAAAAGGAATGGACGCGGTGTGACGGAATAGGGTGACACCGGCAGTAAACCTGGCCCACGCCTCGGGTCCTCCACAGAACCTTATGAGTCGAACCCTTCATCCGTAAAGGTTCGAACAACTGTCTATTGTCTCAAAGGACTGGTCTTCAAACGACGAAAAGCGTGCATAGACTCGTGCTAAAGCATGCCCGGCACCCCACGGGATCCCTTCCGAACCCGATCGGGCTGTTAGCGGACGCTGTTCGGAATCATCGTCGTAACACTAAAGGGAGCCGTCTGCAACAGCAACACCCGCGTAACAAGGATGACTGGCTGCTGTCGAGTGGGTGTATGGTAAGGTAAGGGTTAAACCCGTATTAACTTTACCTATCCTTTATCGATATAAAATAACCTTTACCTTCCAGACCCACTCGTGGCCACTTGGAACCCACTCGGAAAAACAACGGGAAGTACACAGGACCACCAACTGGTACCACATCCCATGTCAAGGTATTGCGATCTTTCGGACCAGCGAACTACGGGGATACCTACCCTGCTACATGTACAATGGGACACTCATATCCATCGGGCTTTCTTCCAATTTTGGATCCATCCATCAGTGGAGAGATGGATTCCGAGTCTGGCATTGAGTTTCACGGCGGGAAAGTGTCGTTGCGGCACGGCTGGACTAGATAGGTACTGTAGCTCAGAGTAAGCGCGTCAACCAACTACCTTAGCGAAAATATATGGTTTCCTTCAACTGTATCTATTCAGTAATGGTTCAAATTACCGTCTAAAGGCGGTATTATAGTGTATATACTGACTTACAGTAGCTCATTATATATGTGACAAAATGATAATCGAGTATTAAAAAGAATGATACTCTTACAGTCTAGTTGAATATTAGTTTAAAGATAGTACACTGATATCAAATCAAACAGTGTTGCTACGGTAGAATCTGAAGCTCTGTGTAGTTTCAAGATAACTGCTACAATACTGTCAAGGCTTATCTTCGAATAGACTGTATTTCAGACAACATCAACGCTTCTGTATTTTCAAGCTCAGAATCGATCGATTCAGCCAATTTCTGCGCGGGGGTGCATCGCATGAGCGGCATGGGTATCATGTGCATGATCATCATGGGTAGATTGATGCGAGGGTGAATGCAGAGTAAAGGTGAGTGAATACGGAGAGACATTGCAGGAGGATGATGCAGATATTGTTCATGATACCTGATACTGTATTTTACATATGCTTATTTTCATAACTGTTCCTTTTCAAGGTCGTTTAGAAATTCTAAGCGTATATTTTATAATAACGTGTCATTAAGAGGATCGCCTAAAGGCGATGTAACTCGAAATTACAGTAACAATATTTTACGGTAGTACTACGGTGCTGCTACGGTAGAGCCATTCCTCATAATTCCGCTAAGGTACTCTCTAAATGTCACGTGTTGACAAAAGTGGCATCATCGAGAAAGTAGAATCGAGAATCTCGATCCGTAGCACGAACTCCCTGACGTGATAAAGGACGGTACGTATTCCGTACCCACAGCAGATATCAGCCAGCTGTGCGCCATTCTTGGCTTCTTGGCGCGATCCACCGTGCCCCTGTTTGTTCTTTCCAGAGATTCTTCGTCTTTCACTGCCTCCTTCTCATTGGGACGGCACAATTGAAAAGACCATGCCCGTGCATGCTTCCGACTTCAAGCGTCACGTTGACGTTGATGTTGGGGGGGGGACCCCGCACTTCGTCGAGGAACCGAGGCGTCGGTTGCGGTCCGTGGATGTGGCCGACGTCAAGGACTAGTAGTCATGGAGGGACTGTACTGTACTTTAAAGATGGTACACTGGTGCTTTATCATAACCGAAGGTATCTAGATGATTCTTTTTCTCTTAGTCTGGGGCGACTGGAAGGAAGAATGCGACAAGATGCACAAGTAAAGGAGGTAATGCCGCCAACGATATCTCATTTCTAAACCCTTTCACCATCCAGTCCCTTCCAATTGCCGTTCCGGGACCCTGTCGTGACTGGCGGCATAACGTGTGAAACTCCGTGCAAGCTTGTCTGTCTCTTTGTTGTACATCTGTAGTTGCTTGTTCCAGTCGTAAGGGCATCGTTGTTGCCATCCCTCCTTTTGTCAATGATGAAGCATCTCGTCGCTCTTGCTAGCCTGCTTCTGCTGCCAGCCCTGCTCGTTGGTGGAAAGCAGCCAGATGTAGGCGCGACGGTACAGACGTCGAGCGGACCCGTAACAGGTCACGCTGCCCTGAACCAGACCCAGGTCTCGGAGTATTTGGGCATTCCTTATGCCCAGCCACCGTTGGGCAATTTGCGATTCGCACCACCGCAGACATATTCATCTCAGACGCCCTTGACTGGGTCATCATACGTAAGTCAACTCTTTACTACCGCATCTGGAATCGGAGATACAAACACTGAAAGAAACTTTCTAGTCCCCGTATGCGCTCATCTGCTGAATGAAAAGGAGCATCTGCTAATGTCGAATTTAAAGGGATTGCCCGCAAAAAGGAATACCGCCAATTCCATACCCAAACAAGAGCCCTACGGAACCGTCGATTATCAGGTATTTCGGAGGGGGAGAGGGCAACCCTCAGAGTGAAGATTGTTTGACTCTCAATGTATGGACAAAAGAGCCCGGAAAGGGGAAGTTGAAAGCTGTAATGGTCTGGTTTCACGGCGGCAGTAGGTCTCTCTGTTCGTGCCTATGCCGAGGTTTACTGACTTTGCCTTCTAGGGTTCGCTCTTGGTAACACCAATACCAAGTTCTACCAAGGTCAATACATTGCCGACGCCCAGGATGTGGTCTTCGTGACTGTAAAGTAGGTAAAATTCCACTCAGCATTCTTCGACCGGCATTAAACAAAAGCTCTAGCTATCGCGTAAATATCTTCGGCTTTTCCGGCGCCCCAGGGGTGACCCAGAACGCCGGCCTTCTCGACCAACGAAAAGCCATTGAGTGGGTTCGCGACAACATCGATGGCTTCGGCGGTGATCCGAAACGCATTACGATCTTTGGGCAGTCTGCCGGCGGATCAGCCGTAGATATGTATGCTTACAGCTACCAAGACGACCCCATTGTCGCGGGAATCATTTCGCATTCGGGAACCGCGCTCAGCTTTGTTAGCAACTTGCCGGACTATTCCCAAAAACGCTTCTTAGAATTAGCATCAGGGCTCGGCTGCACCTCAGGCGACGTCGTGGCCTGCATGCGCAGCAAGGATTGGCACGATACCGAAAATGCAACCGCCAAGCTCAAGCCTGCCCCTACCACTACGTTGTACTCCCCCATCTTCCAACCAACCGTCGATAATAAAACCGTCTTCTCTCTTACTGACTACCAATCCATGTCCGCCTCTGGGAAATTTGCCAATATAGTAAGTCCCTACAAACTCTATCCGACCCACCGCCATCAAACAAATTAACCAGCTCCTAGCCCTACCTCGCCGGCAACACCGACTACGAAGCCGGCTTCTACAAGCTCTCCGCTTTCGCCACCAATCTCTCCCTCACCGACGCCCAATGGACCGCCTTCAACCTCGCCGGCTTCACCTGCGCCACGGGAACCGAAGTCGCGGCCCGGATCGCCGCCGGCGTCCCTGCCTACCGCTACCGCTACTTTGGCGAGTGGCCCAACCTGACCCTCTACCCGGGCTCCGGCGCCTACCACGGCAGCGACCTGCACATGATTATGGGGGGCGCGCAAGACGTGACGGGTGTACCGAACACGGACCTGGAGAATTGGACCATGCAGTATATGATGTTGGCGTGGGCGACGTTTGCGCGGGATCCGGCCAAGGGCTTGAGCAAGCACTTGGACTGGCCGGTGTATTTGTCGGATGCTAATAGCTTAGTGAGGCTGGGGCTTAACGGGGACCCGGCGGCGTCGTTTGTGAGTCCGGTGTTGTATGATGCGGGATGTGCTGCGTTGGGTAGGAGTACGGCCGCAGCTGCTGGTGCGTTCTGAGTGGAGAGGACCATTTTGGGGCTATAGGGGTGGTGTTGGGTGTGGCAATTGATAGAGCATCTGAGGAACGGGTCAAAGAGCGTCCCGTCTCCCAAGGTCATACGATGAAACTCAAACCCGGGAAAGAGGCCGCGAGGGCACAAGTTGAATGGTACCGAGGTGTGAACAAGACCCGGACGCAGTCATACACCGGAAAATGAACCCAGAGAATGCCTGATGATGGTTGTATATAAGAGAAAGGCTTTTCATGTATATATCGAAACCAAAGCCTATACATTAACCCACACGCAACAGCAAATCCCGCATCTGAGCAAAAGTACACCTCACCCAGGACTCGGAAGCCACCGCAAAGCAATCACCGCATCCCTTCACTCCACTCCTCTGCTTCCCGCTCTTCTCTATACCTTCGCAAAACAGTACACCCGGGGCTTTGGGAAGGGAAGAAACCTACCTTAACAAAAAACACCTGCCTGAACAAAAACCACCTACGCTCAGTAGCAAAGGAAGCTCCATCTCCCAAACCCCCACAGCTCAAACCTCTCTTACCACGACTGAACCAACGAACTACCGATACTTCAACCTTACCGAATCCGCCACCCTCGCAATCCAAACCCAGGTTCTATATCTGCGCCGCAGCAGTTGAAAACTGGTTAGTGAAAAGAGCGTTCCACATACTCCAGTGGATGCTATGGGCGGAGGACGAGCTTTGTTGATAGTAGGGAATTGTGTGTCGACGCGTTGGGTAGGAGGTGTGCCAAGGGGGGCCCGGTTTTAGCTGGCTGATGAGGAGCAGGGCGGAGGTAGGCGAGATCAAGCGTTTCTATTATGCATTTACCGCTTCCTGATTTCGCCAAGGGTATCGGAAAGCTGAGTTTACGGCACGAAGCCAGCGAAAACGCGCATACGGACAGGACGGGGGAAAAGGAATGAAAAGATGGCAAAGGTTGAATATTATGCAATCCCACACACTCCAACAACGAAAGCCCCTCACCTGAGGTTGCCCAAATACCTATCCACTCCGCTCCGCGTACCGGATCCCCATAGAAATTTCACGGCAAGGCCAACGCTCTTGCTATCCCGACCGGATCGCTTGGTGGAAATGTTGGGGTATGGGGTTTGTGGAGAGGGTTGTGGTTTGGTCATCGTCTGCTCGCCGACTGACCGTCCTCGCTTAAGGTAAGCTAAGGACTGGCGCTAAGCTGGGGTCTTCCCGCCTTGGCAACGCGCATACCTTACCTTGGACTGTTTCGAAGGAATTGCTTGTAATACAGCCTTTTCAGAACTAATACATACTTTATGGTTGAATTTTGGTCGATTTGGTTACATGGCCGGTGAGTACTAAGCGAAGAACCTCAACTTCTCTCCAGTGCCGAAGTCTCTGACTTATCCCCGGAAGCTCAGGCCCACATCAATCGTCCCACGGTCCCTCATTCGCGTTAGATTGGCAGACTCTCCTTCTACTTTTATATTGTCAAGGCTTTGCTTCTCAACTTTGAACAATGACCAGAAAGAGAGCTCGCGAGGATTCGGATACTCCAAATCCAAACGTCGCGAAGTCCAGGGCCGCCAGATTTAACCTTCTTACACTGAAAAGACTGCAAGCAGCCATTGAAAATGATCCGGAGGTTGATCTGACCTCCAAATTCCCTTCAGGGTACTCTGATCGACTCTCTGAGATGCGACGCGCCGCTCCAGACCTCAGTAAAAGACCCTAGACTCTAATTGTAACCACCAGTACTCATTTTCCCACTGCTAGAAGAATCCGATATTCCTTCAAAGGCCTCATCCATTCCTGAAGAGGATATTCGAGTGTTCCTACGACCGTCAGACTCAGCCACGATTCTGTTTCCATTGTCAGAGCCAGTGAGAAGATTGCTGGCAGATGACCATAATTCGACCATTTTATCCGGTTCCTCGGATCCTGCACTCTCACAACGTTTGCTGAGAGCCATGCAACGTAGTGAGATTCTCTGGAAGAGTCCATTTCCTCGCAACAAGATGGTGTTCAAGTGTCATCCGAATGTGGTTGTCAAGGCAGTGCGGAAAATGGAGGACTACACTGAATATACAACATTACAATATCTGGAAAGGCACAAGCCAAGCGTTCCTGCTCCAAGACCGTTGGGAGCCATGCGCATGAGTGGAGTCTCCCTGATGTTTATGACTTATGTTGCTGAGACAACCCTTGAAGAGGTCTGGACAAGACTAGATGCTGTGCAGAAGGCTTCCATCCAAAATCAACTGGACAAGATTCTAACGGATCTGAGATCTCTCCCGCATCCCAACGGGACGCCTTTTGGAGGGGTAGAAGGAGAAGGCTGTAAAGACCTCAGAAGGCATCTTCGACGAAGCACAAAGCCAATCATGAACATCAGTGACTTTGAGGACTTTCTGTTTTTCAATTCGCATCCTGGTGGTCATGTCGTTGTTGAATTGCTCCGTCAACTTTCCCCGCTGTGTCAGCCTTCTGTGTCTGAGTCGCCTAAAGGTGTGTTTACTCATGGTGATCTGCGGCCTGACAACATCATGGTGGAAATCACCAACAGTGGCCAGTGCCTCATTACAGGTCTTCTGGATTGGGAATACAGCGGCTTTTATCCCGAGTATTATGAATCGATCAAGAGCACAAACTGCCTGGCTCCTACTGAAGATAACGATTGGTATTTGTTCTTGCCACAGTGTATTTCACCAAAACAATATACTGCATGGTGGCTTCTGGATCGCGTTCGGGGGTGGCTATTGGAATGATCGACCTTGAATTTTATAGAGGTGGGAACAGTCAAATCCGAGACTGGCAATTGAAATCACTGTCAATGGTTCATGTCCGGTAGACTATGGGCCGATCTGGGGTAGCAGGCCTAAATTATTGCCTTACAGATAACAAATTCCAACAAGAACATATTGAGCTCGGACCCGAAAAAGTCAAATTATTCATACGTTTCTTTATACTGGCGTTCGGGTTTTACGTGGTACAGGACGTGATCAGCGTTTGATACATGTAATTGTCTAATATCGAACGACCATAACTTCCTCAATTCCTTTTTCATCCATAACCTGAACTAGTTTATAGGAGATCTCCGTCTAAGTTGCTTCCCCCTAACGTGCTGCGACCCATCCATCGGGTGTGGTGTCCAGAAGGCATATCTGCCTAATAGCGCATGCACTGAAGCTCCAATTTGCCAGCGTGGTGGTTGGTCATCTGCATTAGTAATCGTAGGGCTGTGCCCGCCTTGCAGCCATACTTTATAATGGCGGTCACCTGATTGGCCCTCCCGACCTTGAACCTTTCAAAAGTAGCGCCTCTCTAGGGCCAATGGCAGATGTCTTTTCCTATTCATATCGACATCAGTGCATCAATCACTAAAGCAACATGTCGAAATTCATCAGAACATTTAGAGCAATCCCAAGAGAATTGTTTCGTTTGAACAATGGGAGCTCGGTCAGCTTGCGGGATCGGGCTGTGAAGACGCGTGGTAGCTACGACTTGCTCACCGTAGGTGGAAAGGTCGTGCCCAAAGCACTCTCTCCCATGTCGTACGCACGTAATGCAGCTCATTGTACGGTTCATTGGTGATTGGACGGCTGATGGGTACCAGCTCCAAATGGCGCCTCTCTACGCCCAAATTCATCCTTTCAGAATAGACTCGTCAATTTTTACACAGGCTTCGATGTCGTTGTGTACGCTATCCCAGCAGGTATATATAACTTAGAGGGACAGCGTCGAAGGTGACTAACCTCTCACTAGGGATTAAACTTCCACATGACCTTATACTTGTACATGAGCATACCGATCATTATTCCCTACAGGCGGCCAAAGAGATGAGTCTCAAAGGTATGTTCAATCACGAAACTCAACGCCCTACTCGGCTCTAGCTAAGGAGAAAGACCTCAATACAAAGATTAACGACTTCTTGGACACATATGCTGAGAAGCTCACACAGGAGCAGTGGCTAGAGCGCTATCCTAAGCCCACCGAGGAACGCACAGGTAGGGTCAGGGAAAAACCGTTTATTCTACAATAAACGTGTTTAATACCTCTTAGCGGTTTCTTCATGTTTGTTTATTGGTTTTATATTATATAAGCAAGCTAAACCCTCGATCCTTAGCGTGATTAGTAATCATGATTCAATATTCTCCTAAATTTCGTTCAGCGCCTTGCACGCACGATTGTTCACGATGTTTAGGATCGCTCGTCGCACAGTTAGTCGGCGCGGTACTTTTCACTCTCCAACTGTCAGCCTACACGGGTTACATAGATATCATCGAAGACTCTCTTTGATCTCTACTCACTCCTTTTTCCCCGCTTCTTTGCTACGACTTCAACTACAGCCAGAGTCCACGCTCCTCGAGTATGACAAAAGTCGAGAGGACATAAATTCAGACAACAGAGTACTTGTCTCTAAAGACGGACTAGTCCATCCCTGGTCATCAATGGAGTTGCCTTGTGAGTGTGCGCTTTAAACTCTCCGGGTTTCACGCTGACGTCGAAGCTACAGTCTCCAACGTGGGGACCTTCATGCCCAATACCTTTACAATGCAAGAGCTGGCTCGCATGTCACTTGATGAACATCTTGAGAACCTTGAGAGCGGAAGATCTTTTGGCGAACCTGTGGTATACTCCGTGAGAAAGGGTAGGCCCGAGCTGGCATGATGATTTACCCTATTATTAACAGCTTTCAGGTACCCCTATCCCCAGCGCTCTCGCACTACTGAGGATGGATATATCACGGTTTTCTCTTCAACCATCGAGCCCTATGTCTTTAAAAGGTACGAGGGACAATCAACGCCATTAGTTGCACTGGCTGACAAAATCTTTGCCCAGCGCTGAACAGCCTGTTGGAAGATTTCTATTCCAGCCATGCCGAAGTTGATACCGTTGGGAGATGGCTCGAATCTCACCACTTTGAAGAAGCCCTTGCAGATTACCCGGAATCAGCTTGGATGAATATTTGAATTGGCGAGGCGTAGACTGGCTGGCAAAGAGCAAGGTTGACGGCAGACTATAAAGGGACCTCCCGGAGGATTTTTGCTGAAGGGAGGTTCTGGAGGAAAGAGCAGTGCTTCCGCCTATCGCAGCGGCCCAAATCGTAGTATCATACGGGGCAGAGTCAAAAAACACAGAATTGTGGTGGAGCAAAGTCAAAGTTCAATATACAGCGCGGGCAACATCAGCGGAGCACCGCAGGCAGAGAACGTCCTCCCTGTGCCACAAACCCAGCGATCTTCGCCTTAGCTGACAATAGGACATGCAAACCTGTGGCTATCACAACCAACGTGCACCCGGCTTATCGCCAGCAGCCGTAACTGACTACGGAGCTTTTTGGTCGCGACATAGGATTTTCGTCTCGCACCTGCAATCGTTGGTTATGCCACTAAGCTTAGCTGGTGCCTGAAGAGAGAAAAGCCCGCCGAACTTTTTAACCGTTATGGTGAAGGCCGACAACGAGCTTGGGATGTAGAGATATTGAGCATGAAAGATGTGGTTATTCTAAGGTTAATGGTAATCTAAAAACTGGCAAGACGCTATTGTAGCCTATTCACTTTTGTCGCTCTGCTCATTTTCAAAAGCTCACTCATTTGTCGCTTTTGTCAATTCACTCTCTTCTCTGACACCACAATTTTCCTCACTTCCCCCTTATATAATTCACCTCTCCCCTCTAAATTTCCCCTATTCCAGCTCACACTTCTCAACTGTTATAACTCACTTCCCTTATCGAACCACTCTTGCCTCACAACCATGAGCGGCAACGCAACAAGCCTCGACGGCGCGGCTCAACGCCGCCAGCTCGATACCCTTACCGACTTCGATCCTTTCGATGTGTTCGGCTGAGACCACGCCATGGGCCCGCAAAGTGAGCCCACTATACAGGATCGCTATACGACCCTCGTCCGCATCACCCAAGTCCATAACCGCGGTGACCCACAACTCCCCTCCCTGGCAGCACTAAATCGCGCTCGGGACGCCTTTGTCGAATCCTGGGTGAATGTTGTGAGACGAACTCGAGGGCGAAAATTGAATACCTGGAATCCTGACGCACCCATGGACTTCCAAGCCCTCAAGACGACCCCGACCGTTTCGCGCAACCACTTACCCAACCCTTCATATGCGTAATCGACCTCCTCCCTCATACCATACCCCTCCCCAAGCTTCCACCCCTCACTTAGCGCCTACCTTCCGAGCCAATACTGGCACCGGTGGCTGGAGCTCAAGACGCTCGCATTCCCCCGAAGCCTCGCGCTCCGCTATTTGCACGCCGTGCTCAGGCCGCGTGCGCTCCATACCAATACGCGCTTTCGCTGGACACAGCGACGACGATATTATAATTACCGACGTCTTAAAGATTCCATCGAAAACAAAGCCCTCGAGAGACAGTCGAGGTAAGTACAGTCCCCTTCCCCTGCATCAGCGAACCAGCAAGCTAATCGGACCATGCAGCCATCGTCACTATGTTAACATATTTGCTTTCATTTAATTCTAGCCAGTTTTTTTTTTGGTTTTTTGATCAATTTCAATTTATTATGTAATTGAGGTTATCAACAGGTCAGACTGAGTCACATGTGACTAAACAGATCAGTTGTTCTCTTGAAGCTGGTTATTTAAACACTTTCTCGTTGGATGTTGACATAAGCATCTTTGCATGAGGCGAATATGCAAGGAGATGTAGAGTAAGTGTGAGTCTGCGAAGAAGATGGAAAATTTTCAGAAGTCGATCTTTTCATTATGATCTTTTTCGGTATGTGAACGCTACGAAACTACGAAAACACCAATTTCCCGTATATATATACGTCGGCTTATACTAACACATCCAGATCCAGCTGAACCCACCACCCAAGCGCCCAAGCGCCCACCACCAACCCCCTCTAACACGTAAACCCACAATCCCCATCCCTCTTCCCGCTATCATAACTCCCGAAATTGCACTGATGCGCCTGATCATTGCTGCCCCAATTCTGTCCCCCATACGCGAAGAGCACCGCATCGCTGTCGACGCTCTGCGCCGTCACCGTCAGCACCAAGGGCAACCTGCCCGTAACACCGACGCCCTGGCCGCCCGGCGCATCGGCCTTGGTCACCGCGCCGACTTGCTCATTGGCGGCATCTTTGACGGTGATGTCGAGCTTGTAATTGGCGGTCGGGTTGGTGTCGGCTTCGTTTTTCTGGTACTGGGTGACGTGCACGCCACACCAGCCGGGGTAAAAGCCTTCTGCCGTGGCGGACTTGTCCGGGTCTGCTGGATCCTCGCCGGTGCCGTCCCAGTCGAAGCATTGGGAGACGGAGCGGGAGGCCAGGGCGTGGGATTCAGCGGCGAGGTCCCGGGGTTTGAGGACGCCGGAGGGGGTCCAGATGACTTTTTGGTTTTTGGAGTTGCTGTAGTCGACGAGGATGATGGAGGTGACGTCGGAGTTGCCGGTTAGGGCGGGGTACTCGACGCGGTTCCAGACTCTGCACTCGTCGATGGAGGAGCCGGACCAGATGGAGACAAAGTAGACGTCGCCGGACGATTTTTCAGCGAAGACGCGGGAGAAGCGGTCGGCGAAGTCTTGGTACCATTTGTCGGAGCGGCCGTTTTTGATGGTGTATTTCTTTGGGTACACGTCGCGGAAGATTTTCTTACTATTGTCTTGAGCGAAATTATAGGCATATTGGGAATCGCCGGTTTGAGAGAAGAAGACGGATTCGTCTTTTCCGACGCCACTGAAAGCTTTGTTGATTTCGTCATCAGTGGGGTAGTCGCTATCTTCGCGGGGAAGGATGCTTGATATGGCGGTGCTTTGGGATGAGGAAATTGGTGATGCTAGAGCTGTTCCATGGTTGCCGAGAGATGCTAGGAAGAGTGTAGCTAAGAGGAGTGTGAAAATGCGAGTGAGAGGGGAGGAAACGAGTACTTGGAAAGAATGCATGACTGTCAAGAGATAGAGTAGCCCTGAGCTTCTTCTCTAGAAAAGGCCGAAAATAGTGCCAGAAACCTAGAAGGATTTGGATAGCAGAGGCTTGCGAGGTAAGACAACATCCCGAGACAGAAAAGAGGTCTTTATACACGTTCTGTCGAGCAACGCGTTCAAGACCAAGAGACTTGAGCGATGCCACAAAATCACAGGACCATACCGGCATCTTCGATCTGCGAGAATTGGAAAATCAAGCCGAGATGAAGTTGATGGAACATAAAGAATCCCTGCTGGTTCTGCTTGAGGCTGTAACAATTGATAAACAGAGTGCGAGGCGCTACAGTAGTACTCTCATCAATCACAACGCCGGCACAGAGGCGTCGATGTTGGCCCCCTTCATGCTCAAGAGCAGAGAGAGGGCGATCGCCAAAGTGCTAACGAATAATGGGATGCTGCAAAACTTCTCGATGTCGCAGCCTGGCAGGACAGACGAGGGGCCATTGTGGTTCTGCGGCTAAGCAATAATGTTTCATGTTCATTAATGAATGAGATTTGTCGTCTTACACTGTTACACAGCCACTAGGTAGAGAGTATCCCCATTCCCCAGTCAGGTAATGGTTCCAGGCCTACCTAAAGTACTTCGCAGGAGGTGGTACCTTAGTAGTAAGTGGGACGGACCTTCGCCGAGCTGCTAGAATCGTGTGGTAACTGGCAAGGCGGAGTGAAGACTAGGATAATCGTTGCCATGATCTATGTCAGTGGCGTCTACACGAAACGATTCAAGCCTATCTACGTTGTATTGGTGTTTCGCTGCGCCGTTGCTTTGGTCGTTTCTTGCCATTCTTGGTCTTGGAGTGATGGGGTCGAAAAAAATATCCAAGTACTCAACACCAGCCCAGCTTTCGTCATTAGGGCAATTTATAGCGACGAAACCCTGTTTTGAAGAGATCGTTATCCGTCTTTGTCAACGCCCTGGAGAATATGCAAAGATCAAGCACAAGACTTGGATACTGCGCCATGGTAATAAGGCGGTTTGTGGGTCGAGATGTGCGTACTCGTGCATCCATGACATCCATGACAATCTATGATAGCCAACCGTAAAAATCGTCTTTCATCATAGCCAATGATTGGCTGTTTCAAAAGGCTCCTTGAGAAAAGGGAGAGGTATCAGACGTCGCTCTGCATCCAGCATTTCCCTTCAAGCTTGACAACCACCATCAACTCACAAGAATCAATTTTGTTTACGTAGTCAACCACAATGGCGACCACAAGGACACAAGATCTTAGCGACCAGCTGATGACTGCTTGCGCTGATGGCCGCCCGACCGACGTCGAGGCCTCGTTGCAGAAGCTCAAAGAATCTCACCCTAGGGAAGATCCAGATATCCAAAGCATGATGATGGCAGCTTCACTCCACGACCGGAGCAATGTCGTCAAATTTTGTTTAGATGCCGGTGCTACAATCACCGAGCCGGTGGTCAAAGAAGTCATCCGTGGCCACTCGTTCACGACCTACAAGCTCCTTGTGTCTTCCGGTCTTGACATAAACCATGGTGTTCCATGGTATGGCGATGTCTTAATAGTCGCAGTCCAATCGAATAACCTTCCCTGGGCGACTTTTTGTCTCGAAAACGGCGCCGATCCCAATATGCACCTGGTTGACGACTCCAAATCTGCTCTGGCAGCGGCCGCCGAAACGTCCTCGCAAGAAATGCTTGCACTGCTACTCAAGCATCACGCTCTTTTGGAAAACAGCGGCGCATTAGTAGTTGCCGCCGAGGCCGGGAGATTCGACAACGTAAAATACCTGCTCGATCAGGGTGCGGATATCGACGAAGTAGGATTGGAATGTCCTGACTCCCAAGAAATGGAGGACATGGGTAGTGCATTGCACAAGGCTACTACTGGGGGTCATGTAGAGGTCGTCAAGTTACTCCTTGATCGAGGAGCCAAAATGAATTTGCGAGATGCTCAAAACCGAACTCCATTGGGAAGAACAAAGGAAAAGGGAGATGAGAACATGATTCAGCTTTTGAGAGCTCGCGGTACTTTAGAATAATCGGCAAATCTTGAAAGCGTTGCAGTATTCGTTCTTAGACCTAAGGTCGTCCAATTAGAATTCGTAGTATCTTTTGTAAGATTTTGACTTTTAATGACTATGAAGACTAAGACGAGTAATACAGAGTCACCAAATCGGTCGTAGACCTACTATCTCCAAGTAGAATATTAATTTCTTCCAGTATTGAGTGTTATCGGCTAGTCGAACTCATTGTCAAGTCAGCACGCAGTGATTAGAAACTCACCATTAACGTTATTATGTGAGAATTGACATATCTAATTGGCACATTATATCGATTGCGAGCGTGCCTGGCGATTGAAGAGAACTTGGACCTCAACCATTACTCTCGTCCTCCGAACATTAGGACGACGAACGTTGCCACGTCAACATCACATATGGCAGGGTCAAACCGCAAAGAAAGACGTGCGCAAGCTCAGGCTAAATCTAAATCAACAGCTACCAGTCATGATTGTGATCTTGCTCGTCCCTCACGCGCTCCGCCAACAAGCAGAACCCTCCTCGAGATCGCTGCTGAGCGCCAACTCCTCGGCCACAAGGGCAAAGACTCTGCCATGGACATCTCATCTGTGACTACAACAACCATCAATCCCGATGGCTCCCTCTCAGAGCCCTTGGGTATCTCGAATACAGACCTTGACCCCGAGCTGGACGCTGCTCCCACCCCGTATCTCGACATTTTCCTTTACACCTCAACACTCATCTGTCTCAACTTCACGCTCACCTTCCTAATCCACTATCAATACGCTCCCAGTCCCCCGAAGGTTCTCTCCCTCTTCCTTTCCACTACCATATTCTCCCCTACCCCACTTATCATTCTCTTACTGGTTACAACTCTTCACCACCGCGCTGCTCATCCGCTGGTTCAAGTCCTGTTCGCGGCAATGTCTGTCTTCGCCGGCGGCTGGCTTGTGCATGCATCGAACGAGGATCCCTATCTGGCTGTGATGAAGAAAGCGCCAGCATTAGGGACGCTATGGGTGTGGGCAACTGTGGAGATGAGATGGGAATGGGCCGCAGCATGTTTGGGGTTGGTTGGGGGTTGGGGCTGGTGGAAGGGATATGCCCTACTCTGAAAGAAGATTTTACAGACGTTGAATTTAGAAGAATCTGTGTCTGCTGCCTACACCGGTTCAGGCACTACAATGCTTCCCCATAAAGCCCTTATTCATGCCGGTTCGGCTAGGCTGTGGGCTTCTAGGATTATGCCATAACGTGGACTTTCACTAACCAGGGTTCGGGACTCAAAGAACGTACGGAATCCAAAAGCCTATGTCATGTGAAGCATCAGTGCGAATGATCTGACGTATTTCAGAGGTCAACATCCTTTCACCAGAATCAGACACCGTCGATCCAATGTCTTCATTTTGTTGGTTGATACCCAGAAAGAATTTGTGAATCTTCAAAATGCTAGCCGGTCCTTTCACGCCCAAATGAACATCAGACTGTGGAAATGGTCGATTCAGGCTTTGAAACCATGACCACTCATTGAAACATCGAAAGTCTACGGTAGAAGAATTTGTGAGGACGTGAAATAATACAGAGGGTCCTAAGAGCACATCAGTCCTTTTTATATTGATGAGTCCTCGAGCTTTATGAGTCCCCTACGATCATTTGACTCGGAATCTCGTGGATGATGCAGGAATATTGAGGACTCGTGTCAAATGAACTTGCACTAGTATGTGTAAGATTTCACAAGTGCTGGAAAGCCTTGTCAAGCCTACAGCAGGGCTACCAAATGTGTTTAATGGCATCGTGGTGAATGCCGCAATCTGTCCTTCACAATGCGTGGGTTCCAGGTCAATGTCCATAAGTACAGTGTCTTTCGCACTTTTATAAAGCTCAACTGCAAAGTCACAGAACTTTGAAAGGTTTTCTCTCTCTATTTCAGTACTATCATAAATAGGCAGTCTACTTTATCCAACAATATCTCGGTTCCTCCAATTAACTTCGACTTATCGGCAGATATCGGCAGGCCTAATACCTCTTTGACGCCAAAACCATGCTCCTCCTAGGGAAACGAGACCCAACACTTAGCTACTCTTACGACGTTCTCAAGGCCATCTTCCTTGTTAGACTCCATTCAAAGGAGGTTGAAGGCATCGCTTGTATAACAATCCAATCACTGGCGAACGGCGCCATTGCCAAGGCCATGGAAGACCAATACCCATACGAATGTTCGGACTTGCAGGCGAAGGATGTCGAAAATATCTACAATTATATTCTAAAACACCCTGAATACGATATACACAAGCAGTGGGTGAATTGTGGGAAATCCGAACCTGAACTTGTACAGCTGGTTGAGGATTATGACTCGAAGATAGTTGCTCTTTGGGACAGATGTTTGTTGCGCCATCGGATCAGAATTCATACCGGTACACCACAGGAACGTTTGCATTCGTTGTCTGTTTATTTTAGAGGGAAATCCTTCTATTGTTGAAAAAGACTAGATTTGCAGGCAACTTCCCCGGATTTAATGAAGAATTTTTATGTCTCAGATTTGTGATAGAGATATCTTCAAGAATGTGTCTATAGCAATTTTCTTTGAACATTTAGTGAAGTTCATGTGACTATGATGGCACTTCATTTCCTGTTTCAAGTGCTTGCACCTATCGTTTTCCTTTCAAGCCCTGCTTGTGCCACTCTGTTTCTAATTCAGAATCATATAACATCATACTTAAGTAGGGATCTTCAGCGATAAAACTCGAGTCTCTCACATTGAAGTGCACGCTGCCCTGTGTCATAAGTATCAAAGGCAGCTTCTTTCGCTGATTCCAAGACCGAACCAAAATATCTCCAGAAAACCTTCTCCACCAGCAACCTCATTCAGAGGCTCATATACCGTGACTTATACTCGCCGACATAAGTCTTCAGATCCCATCTTCTATTTATCGAACAGCAACCAGCAGACACTCACATTCATCGATCCTACAACTACCCCTACTCCAACATCATGCCTCTGTCTGAGTACGCCGACATCTCGCCAGCATGCGTGATCAAAGACCCCCGAACAGGCCATCCTCCCCTCAAAGTCTTCGAGATTGTTTTCGTCATCGAGGCTTACTCGGGCTACTCTTGCGAGAACGTCGCAGACTTTCTGGCCTGTTATTTCAGGCCCAAATACGAAAAGTGCGACATCACCAAGGCGCAGGATATCTTCGCTGATTGTTTGGTTGAACCGGAGTCGCTTGAAGATTGGATCGGTCGTGGCCACGGCCAGCCCGTTATAGACCAGGTGGTGGAACAGTTCAAGGAGAAGTTTGACAAGATTCCCTGATCGAAAGAGGAAGGAGGCGAAAGAAGCAGTTGAATCTGGAGGTGGACACCATGGGCTGGTTTATATTCAAATTTCCCGGCTGGGGGTTTGCAGTTCTTTTTGAGTGTACTACATACTCGTATCAATTTTGTTATTCCTACTTTGTAGCAAGCCGTGTCCAACCGTATTGAATCTGGACATCACTCTTTTGATTCTATGACAGTGTCCAGAGCACGACGTAAGATACCAAGCCTAGGGGTACCATGATGATGGCGCAGTACGCAGACCGTCGTTGGAATCTAGGAATCCTAGCGAAACGCCAACCTGCTATACTCTGAAGCACACAGAAGGCATATCAACAGCAATTGAACCCTACGTTCGACTACAAGGCTGTTATAGTTATCAACGTTGTGATTGGATCTGGAGGAAATCCGAGAACGAGATGTTTATTAGATATAGTGCGGAGATGCATCCGGAAATATGTTGATCGACACCAGGAAAACCTGAAGCTACAGTCTGGGGTGGAGCTAACCCATGATGGCAGTCGCATCCTGGAGGAAGGATCTTTATTGGCTCTAGAACGTCAATGGCGACGAGCTTTTCTTTCAGAATCTCATGACATACAACTATGACAACACAAACGACCTTGCGCCCTACTACACACACTAAACCTCCCACGTGGAGATCCAAGGCGTCAAGATGCATTCCTCCTTCCTGCAGCCTTCTTCTGCCCTGCGTATACACCCTCGACGAGAACAACAACAACAAAGACAGACATCAATTCAGACTCGCGCCTTCCAACTTCACATCACGTCAGGGCTGTCACTATCGTTCCCCTGCTCCCCGTCATGCCGTCCCACATCCTGAATTTTGGACGTCCTCACCTCTCACCAAACAAATCAGACTTGTCCGCCAAAGACACCCTCGCGAGACAATCACCCATCACTGAACACAGGCTGCCTCATTCGAGCATGGATCTCTTTCACCATGCAAAGGAGAAGCGCCGTAGTCTCACAGGCGGCGGACGCACTTCCCCAGCCGCAAAGAACAGTCCAAAGAACAGCCCCAGGATTGCCCCAGTCAAACCAGCCAAGCTAGAGATTGAGATTGAATCACCTCCTCTTGTGTTCTATGGCAAGCCATCACAGTCGTCTGGCGCTCTGTTTTCCGGCCAACTTCTGCTCACGGTCCTGGATCCTGAAATCGAACTGATCGCTTTTGAAATGAGCCTTATAGCAACAGTCACAACCAAAATGCCGGTTTCAAAAGATTGCCCAAATTGTGCTACTAAGAGTAATGAGCTGAAGAAGTGGACTTTTCTCACAGAACCTATGCGATTTTCCAAGGTTTGCGCTCCCCCGCAGTGTTATCCTCCAAATGATTGTCCACTCTTACTCCGCACCTCGACGCAAGACAACGCCGAGCTGCTGAGTAACGTATTGGAGCTGCTGCTACACATGAAATCGACTAAAAGCCAGTCTTCGTCAGCCTGGAGTTGAACAACTCAACAGCTCGGCGCTCAACACACCATTCCCTCATCCATCCCTCCTTCGTCTGCTTTTGCCAATTCCCCATATAGCCTTGATGTTTCTCATTCCTGCATCTGTTCGAACGTGTCTCTTCCGAAACGTTATGATATATCAATCAGCTAATATTCGAGAAGGGAGTGCACAACTTTCCATCTTCCTACCTACTACCAGGCCATCTCCCTGCCACATGCCATGGCGTCCTCGGTGTCATCGACTACTCCCTCTCGGCGAAGGCTACCACATCGCTTGACTCCATTACAGTAATCCGCCGCCTTACGGTACAGCGCGCTCTCATGCCTGGAACCGAGAAACAGTCACTTCGAATCTTTCCTCCTACCAACTTGACAACCAATGTCCAGCTTCCTCCAGTCATCCACCCAATTGGAGAATTTCCAGTCCTGATGCGCCTCAATGGTGTGGCAGATCAAGGCAAGGATTACATGACGCGATGGAGGCTTCGAAAGATGAATTGGCGCATAGATGAATACTCGAAAATAATCTCCGAGCCGTGCGCGAAGCACGCACACAAGGTTGGTGGAGAAGGAAAAGGAATTCTACATGAAGACACGAGAGCGATTGGCGGAGAGGACGTCAAAGGAGGTTGGAAGACTGATTTCGATTCTCCCGGCGGCACTATTGAGTACGAATTCCAGGCCTCGATCAAACCAGGCTCACACCCTCTATGTGACGTCGAGTCGCCTACAGGGCTTGCTGTAACACACGCTCTTGCTATAGAACTCATTGTCGCAGAGGAACACATTCAGAAGGGTATGAGGCATGCAACTCCGACAGGGGCAGCGCGGGTGTTACGCATGGTATTCAAGCTTATATTGACCGAGCGGAGTGGGATGGGCATTAGCTGGGATGAGGAGCAACCACCGATGTATGAGGATGTTCCTACGAGTCCGCCAGGGTATCCGAAGCTCGACGATTATGATGGCGAACCGCTACCTTATGAAGAGCTGGATCATATGAGACATTGAGGAACTGGAGCGGCGTTACATGAGGCTTAATTGGCAGGATCCGCTGAGGGAACCATCAGCAGCATTGATACCCAGGGAGGCTATGGTTGCGAATGGCACGATGCCTTGGGGGAAGAACAGCACTCCTGCACGCTTACATCGAGAGGGGTCCACATGGAACGCCAACAGTACCTGCAGAACCCGGAACGCTTATGCAGGGACCACAGACTCTACATTATTTAATGAAGATGATTTGAGGCCCAAACCGTCTCCGGATTATTGATGCCTCCCCTCTTCGATATTCGGTTATAACAGTAGACTTGACCTTTCTCGGGGAGTGACCGCGAGATAATTCATGGCGCGTTGTCGACAGAATCTTATTTATTAACTTGATTACTCGGCGACCTGGCTACACGCACTCAGCCTCTTAATATTGTTTGCCTCTACCTACACGACTTTGTAGCTGCAAGAGGCCAAGACTGTATTATTTTGGGGTCGAACAATGAAGCTGTCTAATTATCTGATCCGGTCCACGGTTCAGTAGATACCATCGAGCTCAGACTAGGGCCCAGAGTTGTCAGCGCAAGCGGAGGGAAACAGCCATTTAGCTGAAAGTCGGAATAATCTATCTGGGTACCTCGTACTTGAGCTTCCGCAGATATTTCCCTACAACTGAAGTGGTCAATTACTTGGATCCATGGTGGGATGTTATGGAGTTTGTTTAATACATTGTCCGATCTGGTTTGATCGACTCATCGCCTGTGAGGAGTGCTCGTTAGGACTGGCGTACATATCAGAGATATTCAATCGTACAGATCCATTGCCTGAGTGCTTCTTCTAACCCGACGTTCTTTTCCATACCGGAGCGCTTGACTAATGTACCGTGTCTTTCCCACGGCAGATGAACCATAGCAGTTAAAAGAGATGCCTCATTCGGTCCATCGTCAGACCATCTAATCCCATCACAGCTAACACTACTCTGATCCTACGCTCCCCATCATCGATCCATAAACCGGGAAAAACGCCAACTTTCTGCCACCTCAATACGTTGCACTCAACCTTTGCTCCAGATACTCCCCACTATTGATCCCCTCCCACCTCTTCCCCCCCCTCTCCCCCCCATACGTCCCCGGCAACGCCTCAATCCACCGATCGAAATCGGGGTTACAGAAATACGCCACCGAGTACCTCGCCGGAACCACGTCCCCGTCGGCGGCACCACCACGACCACCACGCCCGCCCACCAACGGCGGCTCCACAACCAGATGCTTCGTACTCCGCACCAACCCGTTACTCCACCGCGCCAGCAAATCCCCCGCGTTCACCACCACGCACCCTTCCCGCGGCCCCACGTCCACCCACCCTTCTTCCCCGCTCGGATCCTCCACCTGCAGGCCCCCGCGCGTGTCCTGGAACAGCAGCGTCACAGAACCGTAGTCGCTGTGCGCCCCCGCCCGCACCCTCCCTTCCTGGAACGCCCGCTTCGGCACCGGCGGGTAATGCAGCAGCCGCAGCGTGTTATCCCCCGCCCCGACGAACCCGTCAAAGAACCCGGCCTCCAGCCCCAACGCCATCGCAACCCCGCGCATCACAACCCGGTGCAGCTCCTTCCCCCGCTCGAAAAACTCCTGCATCGTCTCCCGGAACCCCCGAGCATCAAACCCGCCTTCCTGCCCCTGCCCTGCCTCCTCCTCCTCCTCCTCCTCCTCCTCCTCCTCAGGCCACCGATTCGCACCCCCGACCCCCCCCTCCCTCCCAACCTCAAAACTCTCCTTCAAATCCTCCCCCGCGCCCTCCCGCTCCCTCGCCACCTCCGCGCTCGTCAGCGCCTGGCTCACCTTCTCCCGCCCCAAGCACACGTATCCGCGATTCGCGCGCGCGGTCGTCCACGCCAGCGCGTCTTTGCGGCGTTGAGGGAGCGCGAAGAATTGGGCTGAGAGGGCGAAGACGCGGGCGAGGAGGGTGGGGGGGATGGGGTGGTTGGAGAGGTAGAGAAAGCCGGAGGTGCGGAGGGCGGTGAGGAGGGTTGTCGCGGTGGAGGGGGGGAGGGGGTGCGGGGGTGCGGGGAGGGTGATGAGCTGGGGGTGGGGTGGGTGGTTAGTTGGGGGGGGGGTGGGAGGGGGGTGGAGGGGGGTTTACGGGGATTGGTAGCGAGGTGGTGGGCTTTTTTGCGACTACTACTACTTCTTCTTCTTCTTCTTCTTCTTTTTCCGCGGGAGCCTCGACGACGACGGCGGCGGCGGCGGTGGTTGCTGATGGTGGCATGGTTTGGTTTTGGCGGGGGTTCGGTCTGTTTTGGTCTGGTTGAGGCGGATATTCGGTACTGTAGATCAGATCATCGTGTCGAATCTTTGATCATTTAAACAATTGGGGAAGGGCTTGTGGGGTGAGGGAAGGTGGAAGTGGAGAATGCACGTGTGGCACTTGGGGCCGAGGACTTCGAAGCCTAATCGGTAAACAAAATACTTGCCCCGCATCCTTATCGCTGGTTCGCCTTATCGCATCGGTAAGGTAGGTGGGGGTTCAGAGGACACCTGCATGTGACCTGGCAGCTTGCAGCTAAACCGCGCGTACCTGATTCTCAGCGTCAACAACGACATTCCATGACAAGAGTGCGGCACGCCACAAGCTCGCTACGCCGCCCGCTTTTCCACTGCTCTCCCGATCCAAGGTTGTCTCCTCCACACCATCAAACCCTCCCCCCCCCCAGAAATCATGCCCACCACCCACCCCCTCATCGACATCCACACCCATCTCTACCCACCAACCTACCTCTCCCTCCTCTCATCCCGGACCGAAATCCCCTATCTCTTCCACCCCTCCCCAACCCCCACAGACGCCTCCTCCACCGTCCCCACCACATCACCACACCCGCGCCTGATAATCCTCCCCACCGACGCTCCCCCCACTCTCCCCCGAGCCCAGCATGGCCGCCCCATCGACCCCTCCTACTCCTCCGTTGCCCGAAAACTCGCCTTCATGTCCGCGCACAACATCCGCACCAGCGTCCTCAGCCTCGCGAATCCCTGGCTTGATTTCCTGCCTGCCGCTGAAGCAGCCCTGTGGGCGACGAAAGTGAATGATGAATTTGAAGCCATTTGCGCTGATAGCGGGGGCCGGTTGTTTGCGTTCGGATGCCTGCCTGTGAGCGCGTCGGCGGACGAGGTGTGCACTGAGATTTGGAGGTTGAAGACGCTGCCGCATATCCGAGGCGTGATTCTAGGGACGTCGGGGCTGGGAAGGGGGCTCGATGACGCGGCGCTGGATCCCATGTGGGCGGCGCTGGAGCGGTCACGGACGCTGGTGTTTTTACATCCGCACTATGGCTTACCCAACGAAGTCTTTGGCCCTCGGGTACAGGAATACGGTCACGTATTGCCGCTTTCGTTGGGCTTCCCGATGGAGACGACGGTGGCCTTTACGCGGATGCTGTTGAGTGGGGTGTTTGATCGGTTTTCGGACCTGGAAGTACTGCTTGCGCATGCTGGGGGCGCCGTGCCGTTTTTGGCTGGGAGGGTCCAGAGCTGTGTGCTGCATGAGCGACACTTTCGGGATGCCGTGGGAAATACGGCGAGGAAGAGGAGGGACGTGTGGGATGTGCTGAGGAAGAATGTCTGGTTAGATGCTGTGACGTATGGGGAGGTGGCGACCAGGGCGGCGGTTGAGGCCGTGGGGAGGGAGAGAGTGCTCTTTGGGACTGATCATCCTTTCTTTCCGCCACTGGATGATGGGGCGGAGGAGTGGCTTAGTGTGCGGACGAATATTGAGGCGGTGGAGGGAGCGTTGGCTGGGGACGAGGAGACGATTGCAATGGTGCTGGGAGGGAACGCTGTTGGGTTGCTGGGGTTGGTGGAAACGGTGAGGTAGGTGGGTTGAGAATGCTTCTTCGTACTGGAAACGAAAGAACTCGTGTTTAGTTTGACTACTCAGTCATACAAAGCTGACGTGAAATCTATGAGTTAGGGTTATTTAGGGGTCATCCGTAAGTGTTCCATTACTCTACTGCTGAGCTAGAGAGGTAGAATCTTAAACAAGATGTTGATAGGCTATCCGATGGTTGTCCCAACCCAACTGATCCACCTGCAGCAACATGATGTTGCTTTTTTTTCCTTCTTCGGCTGGAAGTCACAGGCCACAGCACGTAATGCGTATTCTGCATAACCTTTCTCTGTAGACTTTCACTAGTCACTGATTAAGACATAGCTCGTGAAGATACGAGAGGTGCTTTGGCTCTATGACGCTGCTTAATCGTGGGAAGCCCCCATGACTTGGGAAGGTTTTCAGCTCTATGAAGCTTTCTTTTCAATCTCATATTAAACCCTTTGAACGTACGGAAGTGGCCACCATCAAGATCTTGCTGAGGTCGCCTATTAATACGGTCCCCGTCCTTGTCGGCAGCAATCTCGACTATGCCTGTCGCAATATGATAATGGATAACTGGCCTGGGTCTGAAATGCCAGAACTCTCGCACGGCGTTGGGGAGCTCTTGTCGTTCCCATATCATGACTCGATCTGATCCACCCCCCCAACGTCTCCCACCCAGAAGTAGTCGAAACCAACGAGAGACCATAAGGAAATTTCGATATTCAGTAAGAGCCCCTAAAGCTATTTTTTGATGCGACAATTCGATTTTGGTGTGGTCGCGCCAATTGGGCTGTTCCGAACACTCAGCTGAACTCATTGCATGAAGACGTCTTAAATCTGCGTATTCAGTAGCTTGGACCCGATAGAGAGCAAGTCCGGCGCGCATTTGGTGTAGCATAGCATGCAACATCTGGCGCTTGAACAGGTTGCTACAGTAATGGTTGTACATTCGCATGTCTGGTCGTATATTGTAAGGTGCGGAAACCATAGTGTTCCATAAACTTTCAACGCTTTTCAGGGGTAATTGGCCTTGGGAAGTTCCGTCTTCCCTTCGTAATGCACGCCGGGGGCTTGAAAGGACATGGGCCCATTCAAGTAGTTCATCCCAGACCTCCGGTGGAATGGCGATCGAGTATTTACGTGAAACAAAGTCGACAAGTCGCAATGCTGTTGGCAGCTCATTATTGGACCCATAAATATGAGCAATGGCGTATAATGTATCAGTCGTTGGGTACAAAGGAGATTTAGTGGAGAGATTCCTTGGCTTCACCGGAACCTGATCTCCTTCTAAAATCTTGTCCACGTCGATTTCCCAGACTTTTTTCAAAACCGATTTCACTCCTTGTAAATCTCCTTCTCTGGACAAAGCGGTCATGAGCAGGCCAAATGTTTTTGCATCGGCCATAATCCCTCGATTGACCATGACGGCGAACATCCTAGTAATTTCATCCTTCAATCCACCTGGTCCAACTTGAAAACCCCGCAGCCTCTGTAAATGACTTTGTCCAGTCTCGCGAAGCTGTCGCAGCTGGAGAGTCTTTGGAATTACCCGCTGTCTATGCCTCTCAAGTGGAAAAGAAGCACCTGACCAACATCTCGCCATAAAGTAAAAGTTGTAGCATATCAGATCCGGCCTGATCTTGCAATTAACCATATCGATCCATATGTCCAAGGCAGTCACCCCGTCGCCTACATAAGCCACCCATTGCAATAAAGACCTCCACTCTTCAATCCATAAGTCTCTACCTGCATGTAGCCGCCTTGCGATGATTTCTCTTATCTTGGATGTGTATGCGGCAGAAATGTTGTGAAATTCAGCGGTGCGAAAAGCTTCAACTTGGTTAGGATGCAAGTCTTTGTAGATGTGCTTGAAATCGGCGACGAAATGTCTAGGATGAAGGACCTCTAGAATTTCTACGAAAGTAGTGGAAGGCAAAGATTTCATATACCCTGGGTCTTGTGATGCATCGAGAACAGCGGGGAGAAGCTCGTGGGGTAGTTTCTGCTGTAACGTGTCCCGGACCCTTTGTCGAGCTACATAAGTAGATGTTGAACCAAGTGAACTGTCAGGGAGACCGAGGGTTATATCTGAGAAAGCTTGCTTCTGATTTTCCTGCGACCTATCGTTGCTCTCGAGCGCACCGCCAACGGGGTTCGTGTATTGGTCTTCCGAATCTGCAAGCGTTCGAACGCCATCGTCCGAAGCATTGATGTGTAATCCTGGACCAACATAGTTCAGTGTTGAGAGAGCATTGGTTGCTTGCGGTGAATGTGCTGCTGCGAGCGTAGGTTGCTGAGTTTTATTGGATTTGATTCCAGGATAGGTATGAATGTGGGCTGCGTAGCAATAGCGGTTTGGAAACCTCAATGCCCCGTACCTAAAGAACGAAAGTTGCATTAATCGCTATACGCATAGTTTGACTGCCATAAACATTGTCTCAGGAGAAAGCCGTTGGTGAGATAAAATTGGATCAACTCTAAATCCATTAGTAAGCTTATTTGTGCAACTCTCACTCTCTGTTGTAGTAACGAACCATCAAGAATAATTCCACAAGCTTGAGACACTTCCGTCTTCGTCATGAGCTTGGCTTATGGATCGAACGACCGTCCACATCATCTTGATCTTTCAGGGCACCCACAACCGCCCTCTTCGACTTTGTCATCGGCTACTTTAGCCTACGTTATTCTGGTCTTACTTCTCATTTATCACGCCCTCCAGTACTTCGATTATCTCTCCCTACCCGCGTCTGAACTTCTCTGGAACGCTTTCATTTATCTTACACCTTTGTCAGTGATCTCAGCTCTAGACGCTCGCTCGGAACCAAGATTACACCAGGGGAAGAAAGCCGGATACGAAGCTCCGGCCTCAGAGAAGCATGCTACAAAAAGCGAGGTAATGAGACGCATATTAGGGTTAGATGGTACGGGCATCTTGACAGCAGTCCAACGGACGAGGACTGTTTCTGGCCTGGGAACCCTATTTCAAAGTAGACCAAGTGGTAGCCCTCCGGGTCTGGGGAACTGGGATAACTCCTGTTATCAAAACAGTGTGATACAGGGTCTAGCTTCACTGCCGTCGCTGTCTACTTTCTTAGGAAATATTACCAAAGTAGACCAATCCCATTCAACTCAGGCAGCATTAGGAGAAATCATTTGCAAGCTCAATGACCCGTCAAATGCAGGAAAGCTATTCTGGACCCCCACAGGGCTTAAAAGTATGAGTAGCTGGCAACAACAAGACGCCCAAGAATACTTCTCCAAGATCATGGATAACGTCGAGAGAGAGATTTCGAAGACGATCAAGAGCAAGTCTAAACACGCTGGGCTGGCATTAGAGGCGGCCCAAGAGCTGCGAGTCTCAACCATGAAAATCGACGACGCAGTCGAGAAGTCAGAGGCACACAATATTCTGTCTTCGAGTAAAGCATCTATTGATCAACTTCCTGACGAGCTAGGATCAGTAATTGCGAGGAGTCCTCTGGAAGGTCTTCAAGCACAGCGCGTTGGCTGCTTGACCTGTGGATATGTTGAAGGGCTGTCTGTTGTTCCTTTCACCTGCCTCACAGTGCCGCTGGGCAAGCAATGGATGTACGATATCCGAACCTGCCTTGACGAATATACCAATCTGGAACCGATTAACGGGGTGGAGTGTGTCAAGTGCACCCTATTACACAACAAGAAACAGTTAGAGCGGTTACGCTCTCAATTCTACAATCAAGACACTGGTGACCCGAATCCACTCGCTCCTCCCTTGTCGTCGGCCTTGCTGAGTTCCATCGAAGATCGACTTGCTGCAGTGGATCTCGCTTTGGACGAAGAGGACTTCTCGGATAATGCAATCCTCAAGAAGTGCCAGATTCCCGCTCGAAGCCGAATCTCAACAACCAAGTCACGGCAAGCAGTCATCGCTCGGGCACCACAGGCATTGGTTGTCCACGTTAATCGAAGCATCTTCAATGAATTGAGCGGAGTGCAAAGCAAGAATCTTGCCGATGTCAGATTCCCCGTCAATCTCGATATTGCACCTTGGTGTCTAGGCAATTCGCCGCCGGCGAAGAGTGATGACCCAGTAGAACCGGAGAGTTGGAACGTGGATCCCTCGGTTTCAATGCTGCCAGCAGAAGCAGATTCTAAGAACCTCAATTGCAAAGAGATGTACGAGCTTCGAGCTGTCATCACACACTACGGACGCCACGAAAACGGACACTATATTTGCTACCGAAGACACTCAAGCGCCTCTGATCCAGTAGATGGAGCTGCCGACCCTTGGTGGCGCTTCAGCGATGACGAAGTGTCTCAAGTCCGCGAAGAGAACGTGCTATCGCAGGGTGGAGTTTTTATGCTTTTTTACGAGAAATCAAAGCTTCAAAAGCCAAAAGGAGGTGAAAGGGGCGTTCCGGAACCAGAAGCGTCAATAGCTGCGGATATTAAGCCGGAGCAGGTGCAAGTCGACTCTTCATTGGAAGAGACCAAGCCTGGAACTCCCCGAGAACCTACCCTCACAAATGATTCCGCCTGCGATGCGATTTCAACAGAAACTCCATCAAATGCTTCGGAGATCGTGAACACCGTACCGGTAGCGGAAAAGCTCCCTGAATATACCGCAGCACTACCTCCAATAGCATCTTCAGCAACATCGAGTGAAGCCCTCACCACACCCCCTGCACCCAAAACCTCCCACTCTCCCCCATCGCCATTCTCAAACCCCCAAACTCCCACATCTCCACCGCCCCCCCACATACCTTATACACCCCAAGAACCCTCCCAGGCACCCTCCTCTCCCAGTTCTACGTCACCACTACCACCACCAACCACCACGACACCGCCCCACTCCTTTACCAACCCCCTAGACACCCCTCAAGACAAACCCCAAGAACCCCACAAACTCGCCCCACCACCGATGCGAACCGCTGGACCACGCAGTGGGAGAGGGGGCAATAGTAGAGCGGGGAAAGCCATGGGGATGGGGATGGGAGGGGGTATGGTGGAGGCGAATTGAATGATCTGATATGTTTTCTGGAAGGAATGTGGTTGGTAGGGCGGAGAATTAGGATCTCGATTTAAGCCGCAGGTATGCGCTATGACAAGGACGTCAGGATTTTCGGTATTGGGAAGATTTTCGGATTTCAATTTCAATGTCAATTTCAGCGAGTTTTCACACGAAGTTCTACCCGGAACCGATTTTATAGCATAGATAGCTATTTTATTCTTGCAAGAACAAGCAGTTACTCCTACACTTGTATGCGACTGCAATGAAGCGATGCATTTCTCGCTGGAACGCACACAAGCGAAGAGCCAATAAATCAACAAACGAACTGCGCGAACAATCTCACACCAAGACTACCTCTCCCTCTCCCTCTCCCTCTCCCTCTCCCCCCTCCCTCTCCTGCTCCCGCTCCCATCGCCATCAGTGTGCCCGGGCACATATCGGTCAATCTCCACATACCGCTCCCTCCCGTCCCTCCCGTCCCTTCCGCCCTCTCTATGCGCCCTCTCCCCACTGTCCCTCTCCCTCTCCCTATCCCTCCCACTCGTCGTCACCCTCGTCGATCTCCCACCAGGAACATACCGATCAATCTCCACCGGGCTCTTATCCCTATTTCTCCGCTGCGTATACCTCTCACCTCCCCTCTCATGCCGTCCGCTGCATTCGCGCTCCGCACCCCGCTCCCGGCTCGGCGAGCGCGTGTATCGGTGCGACGACTCGTGGTGGTGGTGGTCGCGGTCGTGGGTGGGGGTTCGGCTGCGCGCGCGTTTGTAAGCCTCAGCGTCTCTTTCGCGCTGCGCGGAGGCTTTGGCTTTCCAGGCCGCTTTTGCGTCGGGGGAGAGGTCGTGACGGGCTGAATGGCGTCGTGAGGCTGAGCGGGAGCGGCTACGGTGGTGGTGATGATGGTGGTGTGCGGGGCTTCTATCTCTGCTGCGATGGCGATGGCTGTGGTGGGGGCTTTTGAGGCGGCTGCTGTGCGTAAAGGGGACATTTGTGGTGCTGAAACTGAGTTTAGGCCCAGGGTGCGGTTCAATTTTGGGGGTGCCGGGGGTGCGGGAGGAGAGGTGGGGTTTTCGGGTTAAGGGAGGCTCGATGGATTCGGAGCGCGTTGGGGGGTTGGTGGTGGTGTTTTTGGCAGCCAGTTCGCGGCCTTCGCGGAGGAGGAGCTCGAGGGCGGCGGCTTCGAGTGCTTTTTCGTCGACCGGAGGAGGCGGGATCAAGGGGCCTGGAGATTGATGTGTATCTCTTGGAATGGCATGAGAAGGGGGTTCGCGGTATCGAGTTGGGGGTTCGGAGTCTCGATGGCTGGATTTGAGGCGGTCACGACTGCGCGAGCGAGTGCGATGTCGGCTTCGTTCAACGTCTCTGCTTCGCTCTAGTTCTTCTTGTTTGCGGCGCTCGTGACGCTCGCGCCTTTCAGCCTCTTTTTCCTCTTCAATTTGTTTGGCTGCTGCCCGTTGGGCTGCCCGTTCCTTTTCCCGCTTCGCCTCCTTTGCTTCTTCTTCTCTTCTACGCTCATCGGCGCTGCGAAGCTTTTCGAGCTCGATTTTCTTTGTCTTCTCTTCAGCTCGAAGTTTCTCCTTTTCATCTTCTCGGCGTTTGCGCGCTTCCTCCTTCTTCCTGGCTTCCTCTCTGGCTTCTCTCCTAGCAGCAGATTCGTTTGCGTAATCCTCGTCTGTCTTGTTGCCGCGCTTTTCCTCCTCGGCAGCAGCCTCTTCGCCAATTTCGGCCTTCCTAATCTCCCTCCCAGCCTCTTGGACGTGATCGATGTGCGCCGCAATCAGTTTATCGAGAGACATTTCGACGCTTTTGTAGATGTCACTCCGATCAACTGCCCCTTGCATCAACGTAGCTGCCTTGCCACGATCTCGGGAAAGCAACGAGGGATCTCGATCGGTCTCAGCCTCTGCGAGCTCGTTCAACAAGGAGGTAAATGTATTTTTGTCGTCCTGAGTAGAACCCAATGTTAGTCGGCCAATTGGGCGCTTGAAAAAGAAGTAATGGGGTTTTAATATTCGACACTCACACTCTCCGCATACTGAGACCAGACCTTCTTCCTCAATGCATCATACTCGCCCTTCTTCTTGATCGTATGTAGAAGGCTGTCGATCGTCGAGCGCTGAGTAGAATTGAGTGGAAGGTCAGAGGTCTTGAACTTCTTGCGAGGGACGAAGACCTCCCCTTCATGTGGTCGAGTAGTAGGTATAAGATCTATAGTAGCCATACCTGTTGACGATGATAATCACGTCCTTGACTATCAATGCGTTTGCGCAGGTCGATCTCTGATACTAGCGGCGGCAGTTGCCGATTGGCTGTCCATCCAAAAGTCACGAAGGCTCATCAGGTGTCAAAACAATACACGTCTTCGACTTCGATTGCAATCGACTACGGTGCTGCCTGCACATCGCAGCCTCCGGTTTTCCGTCTCCACAACCCTATCTTCTACCCAAAGCTCACAATGGTCCACAAAATCCTCTTCTGGAGCGGCTTCGGTACGCACCCCAAACCTTCCCAACACATCAAATCCAATACTAACCACCACCAATCACTACAGGCCTCGCAGTCCGCTTCTGGCAACTCGGCATCGAAATGCGTCCCTTCTTCAACAAAGAATCCCTTTGGGCGTGGCCCCTCTTCGCCGCCGCGGGAGGAAGTTTCGGATATTGGTTGACCGGGGTCGAGAGCAGACAGATGAAAATATTGGCGGAGAGGCGGAATAATTTGCTGGAGAAGAGGAGAAGGAGGGCGGAGAGGGAGGAGGGGCAGGGGCATGAGGGGATGGCGGTTGGGACGTCGTAGGGTGGGGGAAGTTGGAGATGGGGGGAGGGGATGAGAGGGAGGGGATGAGGGAGGATATTTGGGGGATTGCTTTGATGGAGTTAGGAGCTGCTGTTGATAGGGTTTGTGAGATGGAGGGGCAATGCATATCTATAAATGCCATGTCGCTGCGGGCTCTAGAATTGCGAGGTAAGCAAATTCAGAAAATCACGATCTCTCCATGTCCAATCTAAGATGGGTCGATGGGCTTTTCTTGTATCAACCGACAATAAGAGATCCCGATGGCTGTCTGTGTTCTTTGAGATCTAGCTATCGGCGCTCAAGCTTCGAGATGTTATCGTTCGTTAGATTACCTCTACACTCTGTGTGATGTGTCAAGGGTAGAGTCGGCTTTGGTTTCATGCGATCATCTTTGTGATACTAGGGACAGGCTTTCTCATTCCTCGTATCATGACCACCATTCAAATACCTCAAGTCACCAAATACAGCATCTTCTCGATAGCCTTCAACCCACCCTATCAAATCTTCTTCGCAGGAGTCAGACAAGTTTGAGATTCACCATTACCCCACCCCGCCCTTACCGGGCCTGTACACATCTCTTCTGCCAATTGCAAAGCCCCCGGCGACAATTCGTACCAGCTCTGAAGCCTGTCCTTGTTTGGGACTGGAGTGAGCCCCTTGTAGAAAATGTTCTTAGCCTGCAATTTCTTGTTTTCGTCCAATAGCCCTTTATATTTCCATCTCTCCCAGACGATAATCAAGAAGGCCACGATGGCTATAATGAGCAAGGGAATGCCAACAGTGATGCCGACAATAGCTGATCTGACTGCGAGGGCTGATTTGGTAACCATCTGGATTGGCGTTGTGGTAATGGTGGCGGTGGCGAAAGGCGTTCGTTCAACGGTTACGATGCTGAAATCAGTTGTACTTGAGACGTTCAAGGTCGTGGTAGCTTGGACTGTACTCGGAACGGTGGAGTTCCCTGCCTGACCACTGGCGCCCATTCCGAGGCCGGGTTTTTGATCATCTCGGATGACGAGTTGGCCGTTTGGAATGGTAAAGTTGTAGCTGGTACATGTTTCCGGTGTGCAAGACCAGAGATCTGGAAAACAAAAGGCCATCGCTGCGCCACCACTGGGATTAACTGTTGGGAGAGGGGAAAGTAAGTACCTAGGTTTTTGCATCTTAGAATTCTGGTCGGGTATGGTAATACCTACTATCATGGCAGTACTGTGTGCACTGAGGGGACTTCCAACCTTGGTCCGTGCAAGACCCTCGAGACAGAACCATATTCGTCAAACAGAGGCCATTGGAGAGACAATAGGAGTCAGAACTGCAACAAGCAGACTCGGTGCCATTGGAAATGCAGGGAATGTCAGTCGAGAGGGACTTATCTAAACTGTAGCATTGCGTGGATATGGACGGTTGGAAGAGGGTTAGAAGAAAAAGAATTCTAAAGTCTAGCAATAGCGTCATGAGAAAGTAAAGGTGTCGAAAATAAGATATCAATCAGATAATTCCCACTCCGCTATCGAGTGACTTTGAAATTATCGTCGCAAAGAACTCCACGAACGAAAGCAGCCTTGCAGCGAAATGGAGAATAGAGAAACGCAGGATCGTAAGTGCATTGCGAAGATGGGCATCCTCTTAAACCATCCTGAGAAAAAAAAATGGGTCGTGGGTCACGTAAGGATGCAGGCGCCCCCATCAGACATGCTGATTACGGGCGCAGTTCACTGATCACGAATCCTCTGGGGACTCAGTGCAGGAAGGCACAATTACTTGGGTTCCCTTGCGAAAGTTTGCTATACGGAGTGCGCCGAGTGCAGCAGTAAGAAATCGGGCAAATCCCGTAATCCATCTCGTAGATAACATTTGCCAGTATAACCTCATCTCTAGCCTGATGATCCCACTGCATGAAGTGTGGCTATATGTTGAGTGTTGAGAGTCGAAGGAAGGACGGCACAAGTACAGTAAGGTACCTTAATGGGGGCTAAAACATTACGTGACTAGTCGGTTGGGAATACTGTAGTATTGGGGAATCTGAGGCACAGCTCAAAGCCCCTTTTGCAATGATGAAGGTTTTTCAGAACCGTAAATAGCGTAATAGTTCGCGTACGGATATTCTTGAACGAACAGAACAGTAAGATTCTAAGAAGATTAACTGGAGACGAATTTAGAACGTCTTGAAATCGTGTCAAAAAATGACATTTCCATTTCCATTTCCATTTTCATATTGATCTTGATCTTGACACATAGGACACCCAAGCCCACCAGAACCTTCTCTTCATAAACCGCAAAGCCTATACCATCCCCGAATCCCTCTGCAAAATCTCATTTAACCCCGCCCTCTGCACACAATTCTCAAACCTAAAGCTCGCCGCCAACGCCTCCAGCTCCTCAAAGGACTTTCCCTCAAATAATTCCGCCATCTCAAACCCAAGGTACTCTGACAACAGCATTTCACGCAGCACACGCTCCGCATGCCGTCTTGCCGTCCACAGCGGACTCGGGTATATTCTTTTCTGGAAACGCTCTGGGATGACTTCCTCGACGTGGTCGAGCAGGGGTTTGTAGATGTGCTGCACGTCCTTGTCATCCCGGCCCCAGAAGTCCACGCCGAGGGATTTCTTTTTCGTGAGGAAGGAGGCGAGGAGGCGCATCCAGGGGCTCGAGGGAGAGACGTAGACCATGCCTTGGTAGCCGATGTCTTTGTAGAGCCAGATGGACCATGAGACGTTTGATTCGGAGTAAATTTTTAGTTGCTCTTGCAGGAGATTGTAGCGTTGCGTATTGATTTTCTCGTGGTTGGGGTCTGAAGCCGAGGCGTATACGGGGCCGAATTCGCCGTTCCAGATAGGGACTTTGTTTCGGCGCATGAAGGCTACTTTTCTTTCGAAGGATGAGCGGAGCTTCTGTGTTTGCTCGGTTCGATCTTCGAAGGGCTCGCCGAGGGGGAAGCCCATGGGAGAGTAGTCGTGCATAGCGTAGACACAGTTGGGAAGGATGGTTGTGAAATGGGTGAAGTCTATTGCGTAAGAGTTGCCGTCAAGGAACAGAATGTGGTCAGAGTCTACCGATCGAATAGCTTTCTCTACACGTTCGTAGAATGCGATTAGATTACTATGGTCTGGGTCTGCAGGCTCATTAAGCGGGTTATAGCCGGCAATCTGGGCCCATGGTTAGAACTTCCTCTAAACGCAACGGAACATGGCTCTTACGTGTAGGTTTCCAGCATAGCGCTTAGCCAGTGCTACCCAGAGATTGACCGCCCTGTCCTGGAATTCCTTGTGCTGCCAGAAAAGAGCTTTGTGTACCCCCGAATCGGAATGCCAGTCCTGATTTTGTCCTCCCGGAACCGCATGCATGTCGAGAACAACATATAGATTCTCATGGGCACAACGTTCCACGACCCTGTCCAACAGTCTGAAACCCTCCTCCTTATATACCCCTGGATTGATATCATCCTCAAAATGTCTGTAGTTGAAAGGAACGCGGATACAATTCAATCCCAATGAAGCAAAGAATCGGGCATCGGAGCTTGTGAAGAAGTAATCGAGGAACTAATAAGGCATAGTATTAGCATAATTGGAGTATTCGAGACAAGTCTTCTGACCTTGTCAAAGAAGTACTTGTATTTTTCTGGCCCGAGCACCTGCAGCAATGCAGCTCGGTGTTCGTGCTCGTGACCGGCAAAGCCAGTAATGAAGTTCTCCATATTCATATGGCCTCCCAGGCCCGCCTGGCCTCACGTGAGTATAAGTAGTACTTTATTTGGAGACGCAAGCACTGACTCCTTTAAGCACCACGGCAACGCCATGGCCGTCAACGATACCAGTGCCCTCAACCTGTAGAATTGAGTCAATTTTCCTAGGGGAATAGTTATCTCCGTTGATATGAGCTCCGTTGGCGTGACTTCTGTTACCTAAGAAAGCCGCGTCCGAAGCAGGTTCTTCACGGTGGGGAGCCATGGGATATAAGGGTGGGAAAAAAGCGAAAGTCAGCTTCGAGACAAGCGAAATCAAGAACACACGACATCTTATGAGACTTGATAATAGATTACATCTCCACCTTCTGGAATCAGTGAAGTGGCTAATAATTAAGGTATGGGTCGGTTAGACCCAGCCTCGAGTCATATGGACCCGAGCCCGATAATCCGCGGCGTGCCACGTGACTACCAAGATCTGGAGAAATCGGATACTTAGATGAAAGAAGAAGCTAGGAAACTCGTGTGACCTGGCATACCATGACCATCAAAAGTGCTGCAAATATAATACAAAAAGAACGCAAAGGGCATATATTGCTGTTACTCTTGAAGAATGATCGTACAGGCGCAGACAAAAGAGGATCGGCCGATCATGCGGCTCTGATATCAGTGTCGAGATAAATCAAAACTTTGCCATTAGGGTTTCGAGAATGTAACGCCGGTCTCGAGCGTCTTCTGATTCTTCTTGCCAGAAGCTCAGCAAGGCAACGACTTTACGTACAGCTGCCTCCCAGTCTGGCGGTAACAAGTCGTCCAGATGTCTACACAATCTTGCTGCAACAAGAGTTAGAGCACTTCTGGTGCAAGAACGTAACATGAGCCAAGTGCCATGATGATGGTGGTAGAAGCCGCCTTCATTCTTCCATATTCGTTCAACGCATACTCGGAGGCCCTTTCGGACGAAAACCTGGTACGTGACATCCCAAGATGTAGTGTTGATGGCTTCGACTAGGAAGGGCCAGTACATAGTCTCATAGCAGTCCAACAGATGGCCTCTAAGAACAAAACGTAGAATATCGTCGTCATGTTGACTGGTTTGGAGGTCCATTTCGGGCGGCAAAAGCCGAGACCTGACTCTCAGCGTTAGCGACAATCTATTTGAAGGAAACGAAGAAAATAGGAGGCAAACCATTCCTGTGCATGGCTCTCAAATGAAGACATCCAAGCCGAAACCTCCTCAAGGTTGTCAAACCTATCATCAACGGCGTATTGAACTACATGGGTAAGAATTTGGTTTCCAAGCCTCCTCAGAGCTATTTCAGCGAGGTAAAAGTACCAGGACCTTTCTTGGTCTTTCACCGATCCTGGAGGCGGAGACGGTAAGAATGATGGGTAAGAAAGATCCCCGGCAGCGCCGAATCCAGGTACTGATAATTGCAATCGAAGCTCACTGTGCAGGTTCCAAAAACGTCTTGATCAGCTTTTGACAGGCGACTGAAAAGGGGGTTGTTACAGCCACTTACAGTTCAGACTTGAAACATGTCCAGTACATACTCTCCTCCGATCTCCATGGCGTTTCTGAGCCAACAACCTCTTGTACCTCTGGGGCCCCGAACGACCCGGCGTAGAAATCAAACTTTTGACAGCATGCTAGAGCTTGCACGAACAGAGCCCAAGCTTGGAATGGCCTCATCGTGTGCATAAGGTAGACGCCCGAGAAGAAGAAGCACTGGGCTGAAAGCACGTCACCTTTGGTCAGTAGTGCTCCAATGCGTCTTTGGGAAGCATTGAACCAGGCCTCCGCCCTGACAGACTCCATCGACCGGCCAGCAGAAATGGGGTCATCCTGACGGAACGCGCCAAATGGTAGTGATACCGCTCCCAAAGCGCAGACGAGAAGCTAATCTGTCGGTCAATCTGTTGAAAGAGTGACGAGCAATTAAGCGTAACCTACCACTAAACAGGATTGAGCACTCCAAGAAATACCATTCAGGCAAACATCCCTTACCCACTGACGAATGAGCTTTTCGTCGAGAACGGGGTTCTTGATGTGCACATGTTTGAAGAATACGTCTAGCAGCCCACTGCAAGATTCAATCTCAAGCTCACCCGCAGCTTTGGTTCTGTCAACTGATTGCAATGACAGGCGGTCAGGGGCACTCAAGCTTCCTTCGAGCAAAGGCTTCAGCTTAAGATGAGCATCAAATTGGTGATGGAAAATTGGCCACGACAAGATCTTCTCGACATTGATGATAGCAACATTTCCCTTTGAGGTGGATTTCGTTTGAAAGGTACTGTCTGGTCGACCTGGAGTCGAGTGCGTACTTGATCTGGCATCGTCCCTTTGGTCAACCCCAGCGGATTGATTACGAGCCTGGAGTTTTCCTTCGAGCTGATCTATCCGCTCGAGGATAGCAAGGCTGGCCGGGTCAAAGCTGAAGCAGGTCAGTTGTGTTTCAGATCTTGGTACAACGAAAGTTGGTGTTACGTACGTGGATAAGTCGGTAGAGGACGACGAAACACATCTTGCTCCTACTCGTTCACAGAATGAGCATCTTGGCTTTCGATTATCACACTTGGTCTTCCGTGCCCGACAAACTTGGCATGCCGTGTTCGCACGTTTTCTCGGATATGAGGCATCACCTCGCGCAGTTTGTCTCTTGTTGTTGCTCGTATTATTAGTTGTCGTGGAGGTTGCGAGGGCCAATTCTGAATGCGTCGCACCCGGGGACAGCTCAGTCAGCGGCTCTAATGCATTCCGAGCAGCATGTAGCGGGAGATCCATATGTGAAGCACAACCGGGGGTACGAAAGCTCGTTTAACTTGCCCTATCGATAGTGGCCAGGAGAACAGTTAGAGCTGCTGGGCAAGGACGTGATCAAACTTACTCCCCGACTATCCGCGACAAGTATAAAGAAGTAGATACATTATTATTGTACAACACGAGATTAGAAAATTGTTGTTGTTGGATTTGAGAATAGTACACAGCAATTTAGGCTCGTACAGCAATAATACGATCCCCTTTTCATACGAGTACCAGACCTGGACTTTTGGCGACCTTTGGCGAGTAAGGTAAGGTAGCCTTGCTATAACCGATATCTATCAACATCTACACCCTCATGTCATTTCACCGTGGGTGAGATCATCATCAAGCAGCAATAGATGATACTCACTAGTGAGCCTCCAACTCAACAGACTCTGGACAGTGTTGGTATACGAGATCATATGGAGGCATATTGATATTTTGGTTGTTGCTGTTAGGAGTAGCAGGCGAAAACTCTACTAGCGGGCCCTATCAGCCCTATCAGCCCTATGAAGGCGGAGATTACCATCTCCCCTATATCCAATGCTCGCTACTAGATGGACTCCTAACAGCAACAATCAAAATATCAATATGCCCCCATATGATCTCGTATACCAACAGACAGTACTGGGAGATCTTTCAGTTTTCAGCTGTACCTCCGTAAGCAGGAGTTTGATTTGGTGATTACTCGTATTGAAGGATATCGGCAGTCGTCGGCTATGTTCCGTCTCACGTGGTCTGCGCTAGCGTGATGTAGGCAACGGTTCCTCTCACGCCTCTCATATTCTCAATTTCTCAATCTGGAAATCCCCGCAGGTCAGACCTTGATACGGAAAATGGGTGCGTCTAAGACTCCAAGTTGGGGGTATCGTTGCTGCTACTGCGACTCTCGAGTGGTATCGGGAGGCAACATGACCAGGGCAGGCAGCCGAGGATCAGTCCTGAGTTTGAGCTGACAATTTCCACTAAAACACAAGCTGCTCTACCTCTCAGCTTTTGTTTCCCCTCATCGATCGCACGATCGACCAGGTTCGGCATGTCTCCGCGACTTGATTACTGTGTACTCAAAAGCTTGGCCTGCACATGGCCCCATGCTTTGGCGACCCTATCCTTTTTGTTCTGCGACTTCTTCAGCAGTTGCTACTCGTATAGATGTACCTTTCCTGGATTTGAGATCAGAGTCTACCTTACTCTTTTACATCCCACTATGCCGTGCGGGGGTTTAGACCAGGTGCAGATCCCGTTAGCCAATCCCTTTTGCCTCAATTGACCCTGACGGCAGCTGGTGGAGAACGTTTGTCTAGAATGGTCTGGGACATTTCCAGTCCCTTGGTATTTCTTGACCTGTAGCTGCAGTATAGGAAGCTTAATCATAAAAGAGGAGACGACAGCCTTCAGTTCTTGCTTTAAAGACCACCGACTGGCCCTTCGACACTTGTTCCTTCAGTTTCATTCAGTGAGGCAATCATGGAGAAGACCATGACCGGCCCGACAGCAGAGATATATGAACATGCTTACTCAGAAGAGTCGCATGAGCAGGCGGTTCTTGCCGACAACATCAGAGAGCACAAGGCTACAGCATGGGAGATCATCCGGGACCACAAGCGCATCGTTGGTTGGACCTTTTTCTTTGCGCTCAGCGCCGTCGGATGGGGTTTTGATGCTCAGGTTAACGGCGCCGCCATATCCGTCCCATCCTTTCGTAGGGATTTCGGGTACGGAAAAGATCTTTCCTGCTAGAGAATCTTCTCCCGGTATTGGTGCTCACGCTTGGCTCTAGATACATCTACAAAGGCGAGCCCGTCTTACCAGCCCCATGGCAGAGTGCCTTCAATGCAGCTTCATCAATCGGTCAATTCTTTGGTGCGTTCATATGCAGCTGGATGTCTGACCGCATTGGCCGCAAAGGCGGCCTCGGTATCGGAGTTCTATTCTGTCTTGGTGGTATTCTAGGAGAGATATTCTCTGTTGCTCGTCCTGCTTTCTTGGTTAGCAAGCTAGTTCTTGGGCTTGGTTTGGGCTTCTATTTGACCATGGGACCGCTTTACTGCTCCGAGCTTTCGCCAACGGCCCTTCGAGGTATCACCACAGCGGGAATTAACATGGCCATTGGTATTGGGCAATTGCTGTCGAACGCTGCCATTAAGGGTTTTGGGGGTAGAAACGACCGATGGGCTTACCGTGCCCCTTTTGCATGCCAGTTCATCTTTGTTGGTGAGCAACCTCTCCATATTCTTTAATTTCTCCCAGCCATTAAAATCGGGTTATTTATTTACACACAAACCAGCCGTCCTAGCCATTGGCCTCCCCTTCGCCCCAGAATCCCCCTGGTACCTCGTCCGCAAGGGTCGCATCGACCAAGCCCGCAAAGTTCTCAGCTCGCTCTACAGCAATCCCACCGAAGTCGCCGACAAACTCGCCGCTATCGAGCAAACGGTACAAGAAGACTTAGCCCGCGATAAATCCCGCTGGGTAGACTGTTTCAGGGGCACGAACCTTGTCCGCACCGTCATCTCCTGCGGTGTCTTCGCCTGCCAGCACTTCGTCGGCATCATATTCGTCCTCGGATTCTCAACCTACTTTTTCGAACTCGCTGGCCTTGCGAATTCAAACGCCTTTAGCCTAGGCGTCGGCGTCACCGCATGCGGAATCTTCGGCAACATCTTCTCGTGGTTCGTAGTAAACTCATACGGCCGCCGCAAAGTCTTCCTTCAGGGCATGATCTGCGTCACCACCATCCTCTTCCTCATCGGCATCCTCGACGTCATCCCCACCGGCCCCGCACGTTGGGTCCAAGCCTCCCTCACCGTCTTCTACGCCTTCGTCTACTTCCTTACCATCGGCGCCATGGCCTTTGTCCTCCTCGGCGAGGCCTCCTCCCCGACCCTGCGCGCCAAAACCACGGGGCTCGCAACCGCAACGCAGGCCGTTTTCGGCATCACCTTCAACGTCGTTATTCCCTACATGGTCAACCCCGACCAGGCGGATCTAAAGGGCAAGGTCGGCTTCGTATTTGGGGGCTTGGGCGCTATTGCTACTATTTGGGCGTTCTTTTATGTTCCGGAGCTCAAGGGCAAGACGTTTAGCGAGATTGATCATTTGTTTGTGATGAAGGTGGAGCCGAGAAAGATGGGGGCGTATGCGCCGGAGGAGGAAGAGCTTTATGAGAGAAAATGAATGGGTGTTATGGTATGGCATAATGGCTGGGTGATTTGGGGTCTCGGAGTATTCTCTTTAATGCCTAATCAGAGAGGATTCCTCTTCTAGGACATAATAGATAACCCCCTTTGCGAGGCGTCTCTGGATCCCCCTCCCAACCTCATGCTTCACCACGTCAAATTCTTTCGTCTATGCTACCACCACTGAACTAACACGCCGCGACAATCTTTCACGATTCCACAGCTCCAAGCTTGGCAAGCAGGCAACCCGCCACAACGACAGTCTCTTCCCCTATGTTCGAATAAACCACAACACCGTCAGCCCCAGCCCTAGGCAAGTAAGACACTCCGCCACAACGACAGTCGTCTCTACCAACCCTGACCCATAAACATCCATCCATCCAAGTAACCCCCTAACCCCCCCAAACACCTCGTTCGAACGTAGCGATTACTGTATCTCGTTCTTATGATCCTCTTCCCCGCGGGCGTCTCTCTTTCCCGATTCGTTTACAACGCGGCCGTTTTCAGAGGTCTGGGGTTGTTGCTTTCTTGGCGTTGGGGTCTTGTTTTTGATGCTTGCATGCCTCTGTGCCGTACCTCGCGCCTGTACCCTCATCCTCTCCCGTTCCCCTAGCTTTCCTACTCTCCATTTTTCTCCCTTCTTTCCCCTTCCCCTTTCCCCCTTTCCATCCCGTAGAAACTCTCCTCCTTCCTTAAATAACAGCACATTTTTACACCCGGGGATCAGATGGAAACTAGAGGGTTGTTGGATGGTAAGTTTCGGTTTTTGAGAGGGCTGGTGGTGGTGTTTCGACTAGGGGATGGGGGTTGGGGATGAGAGTGAAGTAGAGGTGGTGGTGGTGGTTAGGGGAGATGGAAAAGAGGGGTGGCGTGAAGAGTGTGGGTGAAGGGGGGTTAGAGGGGTGGGGGTTGGCTACGGGAAATGAAATTTGGGATGGAAATGGGGGAAGAAAGGGAACGAAAATGGAAGGGAGAATAAGGAATCAAAAACATATAAAGTTAAAACAACTATCGTCCACCCGTCGATGCAAATGAAAGTAGTTTGTCATTTGCAGCAGTCGGAATCTAGCATGGAATGATCAATACGATGGGATCGATATAGTACAAAAATGTAAATGAAGTGCTTAGGAAAATGTCCTTTGTGCTTGATATTTGACATGGAGCTTCTTTGACATATCTGTGTGATGTCCTTTCTTGCAATTGATTTTGATGAGAAATTGGAATGAGGAAGTGAGGGATCCGGATCGTCGATGGTGAGAAGAGGGGCGCGGGGAGGGTGGAGAGTAGAAGATTGGCGGTGTCTTGATATTCGACCTCGATCTTCGTACCAAAGTCTCCTATCTAAAAGATAGATTTCTTCCGAGCAATTCACCCGGATATAGGGTCAACGTGCTTACACAGGCAGCTTCGATATAGTGGTTTGCGGTGATCAGGGTTTGGCTTTGGTGAGGGTAAATAGGAGTCCGCCTTCCAGATGGTTATACTATAGAGTTGATATGGAATGAAGTATCGAATTGCCTCCGGCACCTGTAGCGCGGCATTCGTTCGAAGGACCGCTTCGGGGCGCTCGCGACGCTATCCCACCTCTTTCTGACCAAGCCGTGATCTACGAGGTCGGCTGTCCTAGGCTGGGGATTGCTCCTCCCTTTCCTTTTCCTTCTTCTTCTTCTTCTTCTCCACTTTCGGCCCCTCGAAAAAAAGCATCGCCTCCCCCCCCATCTCCCCCTCCATTTTCTTCCACTCCCTCGCCCCTGCCACCTCCCTAACAAAACCCCTAATTTTCTCCAACATCCCCATCATCTCCTGCTGCGGCACACTCCTCTTCCCCATCCACCCCCTCCTCCTCTTCCCCAACACCACCTCCACCCTCCTGCCCTCCTCCAAAAACGCCTTCATCTGCCGCATGCGCATCTTCAAATCATGAACGTCAATCACCCAGCCAACCTCCAACTGTTTAAGATTCTTGTCCGCTTTCGGGTTCTTCTGGCTCGGCGGCCGCAGCTTGTCGGCGATTTGTTTGCGCACAACGGATTTGGGGAGGATTTTGCAGACGGGGAGACCATCCTGCGCGGGCGGGGAGACTTGGACGAGGAAGAACGCTTTGCGGTCGATGTAGGAGAGGATGGTGGAGACGGGCTCAGGGGGTTGGAGGCGACTCGTTTCGTCGTTTACGACTTGGACCATGTCGGACTCGATCTCTTCATCTTTGGCGGGGCCGATGGGGGTTTCTGGGGTTTGGGGTTGATCTATTACCTGGCGGGATTTGAAGACGTAGGCGTGGCGGCGTTGGTGGTGGGTTATAGGAGGTTTCTGGGGTGGGAGGCGGCAATGGAGGGGTGAGAGAGTGTGGGTGGGTCGGAGGGAAGGGAAAAAGACGCGCTGGAGAGCTTCTGTGGTAGTTATGAGGTGGTTTGAGTGTTTCATGGTTATTGTGGAGGATATCAGTTGTTCTTGAGGCTTTTCTGAGCTTTAAGCAAAAGCATACCCCTGTCGTCGATCTTTCTAACTGCCTTGGAACCCACTTCCGCCGCAGCCTTTCAAACCATCACATCACAAACCTTTTCGAAGTCAACCCGGAGCCCAATTTGGTTTGTCTTTTTTGAACATCCACACGATGCTTCCCAGATGACACCCTCTTTAAGCCTTCTTAGGAGGCTTCTACACCCTCTGACCCGAAGGCCCATCTTTCGCGGCTCAATAATCTTCATCAAATGCGCCGCCATCCTTCACCTTCTTACCACGCACGTTGGCTGCACATACGGCACCTACGGTCCGTCAATGCTGCCCACCCTCGCTGCCACCGGCGACGCAGTCTACGTCTCCAAACTCTACCGTAGAGGGAAAGGGATAAAAGTGGGGGATATGGTGAACTTCAAGCATCCGATGTTTCCCGAAATGGGGGCTATAAAGAGGGTGGTGGGGATGCCGGGGGATTTCGTGGCGAGGGATAGTCCTGGGACGGGAAACAGGATGATGATACAGGTATGTGCTGGAGGTGGGTTTGGGGGAAGGGAGGGACTGATGGGTGGGAGATAGGTGCCTGAGGGACATTGCTGGTTGATTGGGGATAATTTGCCCGAGTCGAGAGACTCTAGGACCTTTGGGCCGCTGCCGCTGGCGTTGATCAAGGGGAAGATTGTTGCAAAGTTGGGTGGGGTGGAGATGTTTAGTTGGATCGAGAATAACCTGGTGCCTGCGGAGGTGGACGTCTGAATGGATATAAATCATGGTCGTTACTGATGCATAGCATTTGGAGTCTAAATACAGTTGGCATTAATTAGACAATGCATACTGGAGAAAGGCGGATGCCGTTGGAGATGAGCCTAGCATTTACTGGCAACTTTTACATCGAGTCATACTTGTACATCATCGAGCACATTACTTTCGCCGGCAACTTGTGGGTTCTATCCATTGATATGATTTCCTGACGGCCTACCGTTTCAATGTCTTTTGCTTCTCCGCATCGTTGACCAACTTCCTTCCTTTCACAGCCAGTCCTTTCCTAACTCTAACTCCATCCATATACCTCTTTGCCACATTCTCCTTGTCCGCCAATTCTCCCAAGTCTTCTAGCTCCTCTTCTGTGAATGGGACCCAGAACGGATCCTCGTCAAGCATCTCAAATCCTTGAAACACCAATTGCGGGGACGCTGCACCTGACGTGCGTTTGCGGATCTCGTCGCTGAAACCGAAGGATTCGGCGACGGGGAGGACTGAGAGGATCGTGAAGAATGGTGTGCCTTCTTTGAGGGATTCGGAGACGATGCGGCCTCGCCGACGGGTGATTACGCCGTAGACACGGCCAAGGACTTCGGCTGTTGATGTTGTCAGTGTTCGCTACTATGGAGAGATCTCAAAACGTGCGCAATTCGTATGATGGATAGAGAGAATCATATCTGAAAGAGAAGGACGTACTTGAGGCTTGTATCTCACAGCTATACATAGCAAGAAGCAGTCGTGGACTCCAGTCAAGGAAGCCTTGCCGTATAGATTCTCGGACTATTTTGATGATTTCGCCTGTCAAACGGCCAAGCTTCTCACGGCCTGATGACTCTTCGTCTGAGGGAGCTGTAACGGCCACTTCCTCTAAGAATACCGCAATCCCTTGGATCGGTTCATGGCATAAGGGGCCTTGGGCGGTGGCTAATTGAAAAGCGTAGGAAATCTTGTCTGAGAAGTCGCGAGATGTTATAGAGTCAGCAGGGGTGCCTGCTTTTCGGTTGCTGTGAGAATCGAGCTCGTGAGCCTCCTGAAGGCTGTTCAAATAACTTTAGATCTCTCTAAACCTTCGAACCAATTTTTGATTACTCACAATTTCTGACAAGTCCCACTCTCCGTGATGTCGATAAGGAGATTCGGTCCAATCCTTCGAGGGCCAAAGGCAGCTATCTTGTCCACTATATCCTTCCATTCATCAGCTTGCCCTTTCTCCTCTGTAAATGCCGATTCCAGCTGTTCCTTGAATTCTTTTAAGCTGAGCTGGCCTGAGTTAACAACAAGTTCTTGATTAGATTCGTCACCGGCAAGAGCATCTTCGTTCTCTTGGGTGACTTCTCCTGCGCCCTCCTTCGCCTTTTTCTCAGCATACAGACGCCGTACTGCCGCAACGTTCTTTTTAAGGAAATCAATCACTGCAGATGGTAAAGGCACAACCCTCAGCCGTACGCTGATTTGCTTCGACGTGGATACAACGAGAACAGTTCCTCGTGGGAGGTTCCTATCCTTCTGCGGTGCCATTTCTGCAGCACTTATTATACTTTCCCGGTATGGGACGATGGGCTCTCCTGCCTGTATCTCGCATCTCGCGAACCTCTCCCGGAGGTCTTTCAGGCAGCGCTCAAGGTGCAATTCTCCGGCGGTCACAATGACATGCTCACCACTTTCCAGTACTTCGTATTTCGCACAAGGATCGCTTTGCTCTAGCAAGCGCATTCCAGTAATCATCTTTCCAAGATCACCAGGGTTTACGGGCTCCAATGCAACTCGAACGATGGGCTCACCTCCCATATTCACTCCAGCCAGGTTGACACCGCCTTCAAGCTGACTACAGAGGGTACCAGATTTGAGGATATGACCTTCAAGTCCTGCGATACCGAATACCACGCCCGCAGGAACAGATGACAAAGCCTCAAGGCCACGGCCCATTAGTAAGTATAAGCCAGTGATAGCGACTTTATGCGGTTGAGGCATTGCGTGAGGGTTTGCTGGCGAAAACTTGGGCGGAAGTACATAGACAGAGTCTCCAACCGACAGGGCTCCGGAGTAAAGCCGAGCAAATCCAATGAGATGCTCTGCTTCTCCTTGTCCTCTTGACTCCGCTCCCACCCCCTCACTGGATTCGTCAAGCCTGGCATCCTCGAGTGAATTGGTGATGCCTGTCAGCCTAACCGAGGTTTCGGACTCAGCAGCAGCTCTTGCTTTCTCCAGCTCAGCGCGCTTCTTTCTTGCAAGATCTCGTGCCTCTTCGGCGGTCAAGACGCTGCCGCCCCTGCGCTTGTTTTGCGGTAACTCGCTTGCAGGAATAGAGACCATTTTACTTACGTACGCAACAATTGGGTCATGCTCCGAAGCTTTGAATTCGATCATAGCATTTTTGAGAGCTTTGTCGACGTAATCGGCACCTGGAGAGGCCTCGATCAGAGCCGGAAGACGACTGGCTTGTGCGGCTGGCGGTGCTGGTAGATATTCAATAACAGAGACAAGGATAGCAGTCGAGAGAGGAAGCCAAGCGGCAAAAACCGTACTAAGTATAGCACGTGGATCTCTGGAGCGGAGGATGTGGGATGGTATTGTAAGAGAAAGCGCTTTAGTGATCTTTTCAACCATGGCCGGATCGCTGAACAACAAAGAGTATAAGCTTCCAGCGATACTATTTATTGTATGAGGAAGGAAGGGCGAGACATACCCTTTGCCTTTATTGCCTCCTGTAGTAGCTTCGTAAACTGCCCAAATATTATCTAGTACCAGTTGCACGAACATTGGCTTTATTGCTCGGCCCTTCAGATGCTTTGGCCCAAGCACTCGTTTGGTCTTTGGTTCCAAGTAGAATTCTCCCCAAAGGACTTTCTCAAGGACAGAACGTTTTAAGCCTAGCTTTTTTTCGTATAGAGACGCGAATTGGCGTACAGTAAATGCCCAGCCATCGGTGGCACTGCTAAAGATAACGTTGTTTTTCTCCGGGGCAAAGTACAGGTCCTCGTCGTCTTTCTCCTCAAAATCACCATTTGTACTGCTTATAGCTATGCTTTCGACGTCATCCAAGTTGGAGCCGTTCGTAGTTTGGGTAGCTTTACGCTCAGTCCTCTCCTGCTCCTTAGCGGTGGCGGCAGCAACTCGTTCTTCTACTCGCTCTCTCCACTGTAGATCTTCTTCCATCCTCTCGCCTTGATAAAAGCTCCCTATCACTGCATTAACTTGTTCCAGCAACTGGCTCATGTGGACATAAGCCTCTCCTGGGCTCATCTTCAACTCCGTGATTAAGCGGTCAATTTTATTGATAACCAAAAGGGGCTTCAAGTGCTCGGTCCACGTCTGCCGAAGAACAGTTACTGTCTGACTGCATACCCCTTCAACCGCATCCACCAGAACTAAGGCACCATCACATAATCGTGAAGCGGTTGAGACCTCACTACTGAAGTCAACGTGACCAGGCGAGTCAATCAAATTGATCAAAAATTCCTTCTGGAGTGGGCCAACATCAGGGGAGGAGCGGCGGAGCATGGAGAAATAGAGAGATATGGCGGAGGATTCCATGGTGATTCCTCGTAGTTGCTCATCTGGCCGAGAGTCCAGGTATCGTATCTTTCCAGCGAGCTTTGGGGAGATGATGCCATTGGTGGCAATGAGTGCATCGGTGAGAGATGTTTTGCCATGATCCTAGGACGTTAGACTATACTCAGGTAAGTGGCCAAAGGAAACTCACGACGTGTGCAAGGATGCAGATCTGATAATTCTTCTATCAGCACTTGGCCCACATGTTCGACGACAGTAGACGCACATTTCGGATTTCATCTGCATTGCGCTGTAGGGCAACCAACTTCTCCGGATTAACGACAGGCATCTTGTGAGGGATATGATCTGCTCATGCCAGTCGTCAAGACTGATAACTTCATTGGAACAACTATAAAGCGCAATTTCCGTCGCACATGAAAATTGTGATTCATCAACACCAATGAGATTTTGTGCCCTATCATGAGCTACCAGCCAACCATGGAAGTTACCAGCGCAGTCAGAGATGTTTGGATAGAGTGGCTCTGTATAGGAAGGAATACCGCATTGGCCGCTTCCTCCACTGCATCGAAACTAAAAATATATGATCCCTCACAACAAAGATAGAAGACTCAGTGGAGAGCTTCTGACTGGGGGCATGAAAGGCATGGTTTCAGGTGGGCCGATTGGTTGTCGTTCAGTAGTTTCAGTTAAAGGCGACCCCTGGAGAAACAAGCTGCGGCATGGCGTAGGTCAAAGGGTCCAGGCGGGTGCAGCGGGGAAGTGGAATTCATTCGTGGGGCGATCAGCAGCACAACAAAAATGCAACATCTGCAACTTAGACTCCCTCCTGATCTATGCTCCTTCATCAAATGCACATAGGTGGTTCTTGAGATGCACATACACTCAATGTAAAGCATCTGCTCTCTAACAGAATCGTGAGCATCACCACGGTGCATTCACATACCTTGAAAGACATAGAATCCAGCGCCATGGCAGATGTCGCTTTGCCACATGAACCACTGTCGACACAGCCAAAGCAAATTCCGAGAAACAGAATCCCAGACGTGCCCCCACTCTCGTTTGTGCCCAATCCCCAATTCGCTGGTGTACGGAACGGGCACTTGAGTCTGGGATCATTCTCGCCCGTGAATCAGAATGGAAGCTTTGAATTCGATCGGGTCCTCAAGAGTGGAGAGGTGATGAAGCGGACAAGGAAGACCAAAGTAATTCACTCGAGCGTCCAAGCTTGGCTTTGCTAAGACAAACTTATAGCAGTGGAAAAGCTTCTACTTAGTCCTACGCCCAAATCTCCTCTCGATCTACAAAAACTCGTCGGAAGAGCGCTTGCACAAGCAGATTGGTCTATCTGACCTCACTGCTGTTGCATACCTCAAAGACCCCAAGGGAAGACGAGAACATGTCTTTGGCTTGTTCTCACCGGAGAGAAATCATCATTTCCAGGCCAGGGACGAGAAAGACGCTCGCGCTTGGGTCGAGCTCATCAAACGCGAAGCCCGCATAGATGAACAGCACGGATTGCTCCTTGGGAGTTCAGTAGTGACCACAGCGGGTCCAGAGCAGTATTTCCCACCAGGAGATGAAAACGATCGATGGGAACAGGATCATCTAGGCTCGAGTTCTCCAGAGCCAGTTGAGAAGACCGCTAGACTCTCTACAACGAGGGATGGCATCAGGATACCTGTCATAGGGAGGCCATCTACTGGCAATATAGAATACTCCGGCGATGACCAAGGTCTAAATTCTGACTTTTCCGACACTCCTCCTCCGCAGAGCTATAGCGACCCATCATTCGGCTCATTTGTCCATCGGAAAGTGCGAGGAGTCTCATCAACACCAACCCCTACACAGCCAATATATCCGGGAACCGCACGCAACGCCAGCCAACACAGCGGATTCCACGTCGACCACGACGACGAACGCGTGGTCTGGCACGGCTACCTTTTATGCCTGAAATCCAAAGGCGGCGTCAGGCAATGGAAGAGGCTATGGGCAGTGCTCCGGCCAAAAAACCTCGCGTTTTACAAGGACGAACAAGAATATGCCGCCCGTCTCATCATCCCGCTCTCCAACATGATCGATGCTGTCGAAATCGACCCGGTATCAAGAACGAAATTCCACTGCATGCAGATCATTGCGGAGGAGAAGAGCTATCGCTTTTGTGCTCCTAGCGAGGAGGCTTTGGCGCGGTGGCTTGGGGCGCTCAAAAGCCAGCTTGCGCGGAGAAAAAACAATGCGTCGAAGAATGTCAAAGCGCAGTGATGTACACAACCAGCGGATATTTCAGTCGACCAATCCCCCTCGCAGTCGACGTTGCTCGTGGGTGGAAGAGATTTCAGACAACAAGATACAGTTGCTTGTTGCAGCAAAAGCTGTGGGCGATTGCTCTCAAGATCCGAGTTTCTCGTGAGTGGTGATGTAGCTTGCATGTCTACAAAACTACATACACTTCCGGCAAACGCCAGCCTAGTTATCTCAATATCGGGTCCGTGGCCGCAACAAAGACCCAAGGGGTACATTGCTGACGATTTATAGATTTCCCCTACGCAAACCCGGGGCCGGGTATTCTATTGGAGGCAATTCTCCGACCTTTCCAAAGTCTTAGCCAGGGGAAATATCCTCGACTCTTGAGAACTTGCTAGTTCCGAACGCGGATATGAGCGAAGCCCTAGCAACGATGGGTAGAAACAAGGGAAAACAATTAAAGTTTGATGACTGGACAAACACTCTTCTATTCTCGATCATTCCCAGCTATGTTACAAAACCCATCCAACTCCCTGGGCGCCTGCCGTCTGAGTAGAGATTCGGATGGGAAGTAGTAGAAGAACCGGCCTGCAGAATAGCTAGAAATGTACATTGAAAAAAGTACAATATTTTCAATCCATACCCGATGACGATGCTCGCCTGTGCAATATGCATCTTGTGAAAACCACCTTTGCTTCATTCAACCCCTCGTCTCGGAATTCCCGCGCTAGGGTGGGACAAAAATATCCCTCCTGCTTGGTAGATAGTGTTACTTGATGACCCTTGTGACGATACCTGTAGCGACTGTGCGGCCCCCTGTAGATTGTTAATCACGGAGTCAGGATTGCGTTGAACGGTTTTGCAATATACATACCTTCGCGAATGTTGAAGCGCTGCCCGGTTTCGATGGCGACGGGGTTGTATATGTCACACATCATCTCGACGTTGTCGCCCGGCATCACCATTTTCGAGTCGCGGTCTTCGGTGCCTTCGGGCCAGTGGAGGGACGCAGCTTCATCTGCGGCGGGGAGTAACTTTGTGTCAGCTATAGTTCAAAAGATAAAGTATATTCGGGGATTGAAAGTCATGGGCAACGGCTGGTCGTAAACTCACCAGCTGTACGTATGAAGAGTTGGGGACGGTAGTTATCATGGAACCCAGTATGCCGTCCTCCTTCCTCCTTTGTAAGAACATACATTGAGCATAGAAACTGCTTATGCGCCTTTGTGCTCCCAGGCTTGGCAACCACCATCCCTCGCTTCACGTCCTCGCGCTTCACACCACGGAGCAGGAGACCTGAGTTATCGCCGGCACGGGACTCGTCGCAGGATTTCTTGAAGGTCTCGATATCGGTGACTTTCGTCTTTAGGGCCTCGCCCCCTTTACCCACCAGCTCCACGTCACTGTCTTTCTTCAGCGTACCACGTTCCACACGACCCGAGGCTACGGTGCCACGGCCGGGAATGGAGAAGACGTCTTCGATGGACATGAGAAAGGGCTTATCGGTGTCGCGCTCAGGGGTGGGGATCCAAGTGTCTACAGCCGCAAGTAGCTCGTCGATTTTCTGAGCGCCGATCTCGGGTTGGCGACCCTCGAGCGCGCACAGAGCGGAGCCGAGGATAATTGGGGTGTCATCTCCATCGAAACCGTACGTGGTTAGGAGTTCTCGCATTTCCATCTCCACAAGCTCTAACATCTCCTTATCTTCTATTGCGTCGATCTTGTTGACGAAGACGACGATCTTTTGGACACCGACCTGGCGCGCGAGAAGGAGATGTTCTCTTGTTTGTGGCCTATCTCTTGTCAACACCCTCGTACGACCAGAAGGGAATAACTAGTATAACCTACATTTGCCCGTCTGAAGCTGCGACAACGATAACAGCTCCGTCCATGCTTGAAGCACCCGTGATCATGTTCTTAATATAATCGGCGTGGCCGGGACAGTCGACGTGAGAGTAATGCCGTGCTTCCGTCTGATATTCAATATGGGCTGATGCAATGGTGATACCACGCTTTCGCTCTTCAGGCGCCTTGTCAATAGCCCCATATGCTAAGAAGCTTGCCAGGCCCTTCTCGGCTTGTCGTTTCGTGATTGCAGCAGTCAAAGTAGTCTTAAACACCTGTATCAGCAGAAGGCACCATGTATTGTGCTTCGTGAGCAGACCTTGCCATGATCGACGTGACCAATTGTGCCTGATCAAGTCAGCACTCAAGCATCCACACATCAATGGGGGGCGATCTTCTACCAATGTTGACATGAGGCTTCGTCCGCTGAAACGCAGTCGCAAGCCCTCGAACTCCATGGGGATCTTTCCCAAAGACCTGCTGCACGGGGTTGGCGCCCCGTTGTTGCCGCAGCGTAAGCCGAGTCGTCCGGAGGAAGGGTGCTAATGATCGTGTAAAAGTTGCCATCTTGATACACGCTGGCACTATCCCAGGGAAAAGAACAGCAAAGTACGAGTGGAGAGAAGGACGCTGGTCTTAAATGGGCTGCTCAAAGGTCTTGGATCATCACCAAAATTTATCTCGCTACTGTACATGATTTCGCCGCAATGCTGAGTCAGCAGCGCTAGCGCTTTTTTGCAGTGCCCTACGGATGGTTAATTATGGTCAGGTATGTCAGGTTGAACGAATAGGATGGTGCTTGTTCTTGACTTGAACGCATGCAAGGCACGAAGTGTGCATGATATCCTAGGCACTATCGTGAACTTGCAAATGACGCTGGTAAGCATAACAGCCACACCTCAGAGGTACCTGAAAGGTGAAGAAAATTCACAGGAACAAAAGTGTGAATTGCGCTCAGTTCTGATCTTAATCTCATAGAGCCTATATGAAACCTCATAAAGAATTAAGAATCACGTTGACGATTCTTTATTAGAAGTAGATTGAAACTGAAACTTATCTGATATGATAAATGGGAAAAGTTAAATATAGAAAAGAATATTAATTCTTCTATTACGAATCAGACGCATCGAGTGAATCAGATTATTCTTGAATAGAGTGACTGAATTACAGTCAATTACTTTCAGGAATAAATATATATTATAATTCATATCACCTGATATATATCATATATGAGTATTGTTGACAATCACAACGCGCGCAAAACGAACTTTTGAAAAGAGCATTATAAATGAGAGAGAAAAGATCGAGTTGACGAATAGACGATGGCGAATTGCATGAGCAGCAGTAATGCTGATTCAATGACGATTGTGAGCAGCGTTGACTCGTCACAGAGAGGCAGCGACGCAAGATTTAAACACTCACGCAATGATGAGACGAAAGTTATCAGCATCATCGATCTACTAACACAGACATTGACGTTAGAGAAAGAGAAGAACAAAGATCACTCATGAAAAGAAGTGATCTTAAAGCTGATTCGACGTCTTCAAAATGTCTCAGAAAGAAAGACTGAAAGTCAAGACTAGACTGACCGTCGGGTCGAGTTTCGAGTTGACATTTTGGACCCGAACCGAGATCGGGTCGGGTTGCTCACATTTTCAACCCGATCCGAGTCGGGTTGCTCATATTTTCAACCCGACGCGACCCGACCCGACTGGGAATTGAGTCAACCCGACCCGACCCGCCAAGGACCCGAGCTTGGCGTCAAGAGGGCTAAATATAGAAATTTTTCCGGTTTTTGGCTTTTGCATTACCTTTTTGCATTACCTTTTAATAGGAAGCCATGAAGGGGAACATGAAGGGCGTTTGGTAGGGAGCCATGACGGGGAACATGAAGGGGAACATGAAGGGGAACATGAAGGGAGTCATGGCGGGGAACATGAAGGGGAACATGGAGGGGAACATGGAGGGAGTCATGGCGGGGAACATAGAGGGGAACATAGAGGGGAACATGGAGGGGAACATGAAGGGGAACATGAAGGAAGTCATGGCGAGGAACATAGAGGGGAACATGAAGGGGAACATGAAGGGAAAACATGAAGGCCGTTTGACTTTGGTAGGGAGTCATGACGGGGAAACATGGTAGAAAGCCATGAAGGGAATCATGAAGGCTGTTCAACCAAGCTATTTACATCTATCTAATATCTTGTCGGGTCGGGTCGAGTTTTCGGGTCGGGTTATCGAGTCAAGCTTCTCAACCCGACCCGAGTGCTCGGGTTCAACTTCTCAATTCGACCCGACACTTTTCCAAAAAAATTCCAACTCGACCCGACACTTTTCAAGTCGAGTACCCGACTCGAACTCGAGTACTCGACTCGACGTGATCAGTCTACTGTGCTGTAAGAGTCGAGTCATTTCATTTGATCTCTGTTGCGATTGACTGAAACGCAGCGACGTACTTAAATGCTGATTCTGATTGCTTAATATCATACAGCTGTCATTCGACGATTCATTTCACATTTATGTCTTCATACATTCTTCATATTGCTTGCTCAAAGTTAGAGAAGTCTTCAAAGACTCTGTTAGTCTCGTCTTCTCGATCTTCTGACTTATTCTTCAAGTGATTCTTTATCAATGATTTAAATCATTTGAAGACATCTTTTTTGAAGTATGAGAATGCAAACAATATCTTGTCATGAGATGAACTTAGTTTCTTGTGTGCTCTGACATAGACGTTCACTTGTATAAGAAAAGCGTCAAGCTTGTTTCTATCTTCATAGTACAGATTCAATGTCAATATTTTAATCATTGACTTGCTATTCAAGAATGCAGTGATGTCTGCTGATGTGATTCGTTCTGAGAATGACATAACGATCATGATAAGATGATGCTCTGATATCTTGTGAAAAAGTGATGCTCAAAGTGTAATGATTGTTTCTTTAACAACATAAGATATAAACAGAGATCAGTATAGTAACAAACTAATCACTAGATTGAAGATCTGAGAATAGCTAAAACAATAGACTGTATTGACTATTACATGAGTTGAGCACGAAGCTTCTATCTAAGAGAATAATCATCATTATATAAATATAGAAGAATTGTGTCAAGTCATCTCTGCTCTGAATGATCACTCTGATCATTCTCGAGCAAGATGAGCGAGATGAGCATCATGCTCATTATGCTCACTGTGATCACTTCTGATTCAAGCGATCAGAGCAATCACTTTGAGACTCTGATTACTTAATGATTATCTAATTATTACTGTTACATAATCTCATATGAAAGAGTTTTAACACTGAATTGTTTATTTACTTCAATCTTCTTGATTCAAAGTGAATTATCTATCTTTTTTTGAGTCTTGTTGATGACACTTTCGTCAACAGACATCTGTAATCATCATTGTTGAAATTGAGCATTGATATCAGCACTTCACTCAACATACTGATTATTCTCTCTTAATATTAAAAGAGAAGTATCGCGATGAATTCTATTCATCGCTTCTTGAAGAGTTTGTTTCTTTTCAATGAAAGCACAATTGATGTTTCATGAATCTTGACTTGCAAATTCATTAAAATGAAGATTATTGAAAGTAAATGAATGAATGATTGAGAAATTAAACTCTTTCTCAATTGAAGATCTTGATAATTCGTATGTCTTATCAAAATCAGACATCATACAATAGATTTTATTGATAATGCAACAAGATAATGCAAACAATGAGAAGAGAAATAAATTCATTTATTGCATGAAAGTCTTTCAAATATAATGACATAATAGATTCAAAAATAGTAAATCTTGACATTTGATATCATTTTCGATTGCTTAACAAGTTGAGTCAAGAACTTAAATCAAACTCTGACTTGAAATCAATATTAAGTTGAGTCAGAAGATTCAACTTAAGTAATTGAGTTGAGTCAGAAGATTTGACTTGAGTAATCAAGTTAAGTCAGAATGTAGATATGAAAACTTGACTTGATGATCAGTTTATTGTCATCATTAAGACGTTCATTGAACTCGATGAGTTCATTGAACTCATAAGATTCACTGAACTCAAGAAGTTTAAAGAGAAAGAAGAGAATGAGTGATTGTCTTTCAATGCTTTAAAATATCTGATCAATCTATTTTGAAAGATTTCTTCTGATTGCTTTACCTGTAGTTTTCACTTAAAACATAAGCATCTTCAAAGTTCATGATTATCATTGCAGTTTGCACATCATCTTTTATTCATCGACACAGCGCATTCTTCAATGTGATGTTTATCTGTGCATTTGAAGCAACACTTTTTGTTTTTGCAAAATCTAGTTATATGATCAAAATCAAAGCATTTATAACACTATGTGATACAACAGTTTCTTTTAAACAACTTGCATAAGCATTCTTGATATGAGTTCAGCATGTTTATGTTTAGCAGTCAATTCATCATCATTTTGATTGCAATCTTTACAATGAATGATGAGTGAGTCTTTTCACTTTCAACTATCTTTTTAAATCAAGCTATTTTCAACATCTTTAAATCTTTATGAAGTTTTACATTGTCTTTCATCAATCTTTTAATGATCATTTTCTGATTGCTTATGTTTAATGTGATGCATACATCATGTATCAGTATCGCGAAACTTCAATGCATTACATGCATTGAGCTTGCAATTTCTTTCACTCATGTTTGAAACTTTTCTAAAGCTGCTTGAGCTTTTGAACTCATCATGTGAAGTGCAATGTCTTCACTTTCAAGCTTGCAAAGCAACACTATTAGATCTCGTTGCGTCGTTGACACGCTTGCGATTTCTTGAAAGATTTGATTGATCAATCTCTTTTGTATCTTTTTCACTTCTTTTCTCTTCACTATTTTCACTAGAATCTCACGTCTTTTGCAAAGTGATGACAAATTATCTCTGAGTTGCTGCTTCTTCATTGTTGCTTCTTCTCTTACTACATTGACTCATGATGATGTTTTAAATGTGAAACGCGTATTTTCTTATGTTTGTAGTTGTTTATTAACAAGTTGAATGAATGTCTTCAACTTCTGTACATTCTTCGTGATGAACACATCTTGACTAAACTGATCATGTTGAATTGAGTACTTAAGTTCAAGTCAAGTACTCGACTTGAAAAGTGTCGAGTTGAGTTGAAATTTTTTTGAAAAAGTGTTGAGTCAAGTTGAGAAGTTGAACTCAAGCACTTAAGTCGAATTGAGAAGCTTGACTCGATAACTCGATTTGAAAACTCAACTCAACTCAACAAGATATTAAATAAATGTAAATAGCTTGATTGAACAGTCTTCATGATTTTCTTCATGACTTTCTATCATGTTTTTCCGTCATGACTTTCTATCAAAGTTAAACGATCTTCATGTTTTTTCTTCATGTTTCTCTTTATGTTCTTCTCTATGTTTCTCGTCATGACTTTCTTCATGTTTTTCTTCATGTTTCCTGTTAGAGACCAGCATAGAGCGAGTCATATGAGTGTAATGTAACGAGTATATAAATGCTAAGAAAGAAAAGTATCTAGAAGGAAAGGGTCGACTATCTATATGACTCAGAAGAACATAAGCTAACTCTGAATAGAGTTGACTTCGAAACAAGTCTATGCTCTAGCGGCGAGCAATCGACGATAGTTCTCAGAATAGTCATCAACATAGTCATCAACATAGTCATCAACGAAGGTGCGTAGCTAGAATCGTAACATTACTCTTCTTCTTCAATGATTCATGTTCACATGAATGTATTTTCTTAGCCTTGTGTAGAATCGAAATGCCTATTGTAGCAGACTCACTATGCAAGGTAGAAGTATCATTGAAGCAGGCTCACTAGTTGCATGTGAACGAGTCGACAGATTGATTCACTGATAGGTAGAGTGATGTGAGTAGGTAGATCATTGCATTGACGAAAGATGTCATTGAAGCAGACTCACTAGTTGCACATGAACTGGTAGGCGAATCGGTTTACTGATAGGTAGAGCGATGAGAAGATCATCGCATTGACGATGTCATTGAAGCAGACTCACTAGTTGAACAGAAACTCGAGGTAGGTCGATTCACTGATAGATAGAGCGATGTGAGTAGATAGATCATCGCATTGATTATGTCATTGAAGCAGACTCACTTCTGATTCAGGCCTACTACATAGTAGAGCTTGTTTCGTTCGTTGATCGACTCAATCAAGAGGTCAATCGTTGTCTGTCTTTGTAGCAGACTCACTTCAAGTGCCGTTCAAGCAGACTAACTATTGAGTGACTGACTCTGTCGACGAGATCAATCGTTATCTGTTCTTGTAGCAGACTCACTATCGAACGTGTCATTGAAGCAGGCTCACTAGTTGCACGTGAACTGGTAGGCGAACCGATTCACTGATAGGTAGAGTGATGAGAAGATCATTGCATTGACAATGTCATTGAAGCAGGCTCACTGAGAGTTTGCTTCTTGAGATAGAGACTTCACGCAGTTCTATGACTGACCTCGTTTGATTGTTCAACAAATTCGAAGAATTTCTTGCGAATCTGAATGAACGGTTAATTCGCTGATCTTTGACCTAGTTGAATGGTTTCAATCGTTTGTTTATACTCGCTGATCAGCGCACGAGTGAAGAAAGGTGAGTGCTGCTGCATGAACGCAAGTCGCTAGATCAAAGTCGATAGAGAATTGAAGAACTACTAGCAGAAGCACTTGAAGAAATCGATGCAGATTATTTCACTTCGCCTGTAATGAAGAAGCATTTATATAATGTTAGAGATCAGCATAGAGCGAGTCATATGAGTGTAATGTAACGAGTATATAAATGCTAAGAAAGAAAAGTATCTAGAAGAAAAGAATCGACTATCTATATAACTCAGAAGAACATAAGCTAACTTTGAATAGAGTTGACTTCAAAACAAGTTTATGCTCTAGCGACGAGCGATCGACGATAGCTCTCAGAATAGTCATCAACATAGTCATCAACATAGATGATAGTTAAAATCGTAACACATACTTCATTTTGAAAGCTCATTCTTTCTAGATGCAAATCATTGATGTTACTTCTCATTTGCAACAAAGACGTTTCTTTGTTGTAACTTCAGCAATCATGCAGTCATTGATTCACTCATCTTCAAATAAAATCTTTTCAACTTCATAATTTGATGAATCAGAAGTTGAAATGACGCAGTGTTTAAAATTCTGCAAGATCTAACGAGTATTTTCTTATTCAAACACATGACTTGAGTATCTGCAATGACTATGTCATTCAGTTGCGTCATCAATGCTGCAAGTTTGATTGTTGTCAAAACTTCTTCATTTTCTAGCAGCTCAGATTGACATTTTTGATTACGAAGTTTGTTTCGCAAAGTAAATAGAAAATAATCATTATTCTTCTTGCTATCATTTAATTTCATGATGTCAAATCTTCTTGATGATGCATTCGCAGAGTTTAATTTGTCTTTGCAATATTTTATATGAAAGTCAAACGCAGCTAATTTCTCAGTTCAGCGCATCTGTCATGCGTTGAGCTTCTTTATTGTCATAAAGTAACGAAGATTATTATGATCTGTTATCACACATATGAGTCGCTTGCTACTTTGAAGATAGTGTCATCAGTTCTTAAAATCAAGAACTATAGCATACAGCTCTTTGTCATGCATGTCTCATTGTACTTCAGCTTTTTTGAACTTATAACTATAGTATGCAATGAAATGTCATTAATCAGTCTTGCTCTTCTGATTAAGCACATCTTCAACTTCGTGATTTGATGCATTGATCTTCATGCAAAGATCTGCATCTCAATCGTAGTGTTTTAAAATGAGAGCATTGACAAAGACTGCTTTCAATCTTTCAAAAGCTTTTTTTGCTTTTGATGTCATTGCGAAGAGTAAATACATTGTCTTCTTCTTTGCATTCTTGATTAAATCTGTTAAGAACGCGATGATTTGAGAGAACTTTCTTATAAATTGTCAATAAAATTTCACAAATTTCAAGAATACAAGAATGTTCTTCACAGACTTGAGCTCAGATCAGCTAGTGATTACGTTGATATGAGACTGTTTCATCTGAATACTTCTTCGCTTTATCATAAATCTCAGAAAGATAACTTTGCTATGATTGAAAGTGCATTTTGACAGCTTGATATACAGTTAATATTTTAGTAGCGTGTGAAGAATCTTGCATACATGCTCTCAATGCTGCTTTTTCATCTCAAAGTATATTAAAACATCATTCAGATATATCACGCAGCAAATATTCATGAATAACTTAAGCATATGATTTATATAAAACTGAAAGATTGCAGAAGCATTTGTCAGTTCAAAGAGCATCATCTGATACTCAAACTGATTGTAGCATGTATGAAAAGTCGTTTTTCATTCATCGCTCTTGCGAATTCAAATGCAATAATAAACGTTGCAAATATCAATTTTGATAAAGTGTCTTGCATAAGCAAAGCGATTCAGCGTTTCAGACAGTAAAGACAATGAGTAATTGTTCTTTACTGTTATTTCATTGAGATCATGATAGTTCATGCATAGATGAAGACTTTCGTTCAACTTCTTTACAAATAACACAGATGTTTTTGCAGAACTACTTAATGAATGAATTCATTTCTTCTCTAGCGCGCTATCTAGATAGTCTCGTATCACAGCGAGCTCATCTCATGTCATTTTATAAATAGACTTGATGCAAGACATTTTGCTTTTCATCAGATCAATGAAATGTTTCATCTGATCATGCATGTTCAAACTATCAGAAAGAATTTCAGAAAACACTTTCTTAAAATCTTGAATAGCAAAGAATATTTCTGATTCTTTCGCTTGAAGCGCATTATATCTCACAGTCTGATGATCTGCGTTCTGCGATAAGTCATCTGTAGATAGCAGCTGATAAAGCAGAGCTACATAAGTCTCTTTTCTTTTCTTAGCTGCAAGCATTGTCAATTTGACAAATTTCAATGTCTTGCACAGACTAACTCATATTTGCTTTGCACACTGAGTGCTGTTTTTTTGATATGATCAACGATGCTCATGTCAGCGAATATTTGAATCAATCTCATCTAATCACAAGTAGTCAAGAATCATATCATATTCTCACATGTTCACAGCATGAAACTTAATGTTTCAGCTCTTGCAAACTTTCTCATGATTAATCAACTCAATATTGATCTGATGTGTATCATAGTAGAAAATTCAATGATCATTGATCATCTGAATCTGTTTCAAAGTTGCATAATTCTTTGATAATTCATGCTCTTTTACTCATAATTGCAATATAAAGTTTCGCTCAATCTCAAAGTTAATAAGACAGTGAGCTTCACGCATTTTTTCAAAGACATTTGTCAGTACTGATATCATTAATGCACATGACAATCATCTTTTCATAGTTATATTTAATGATTTAATGATGAACACTCAAGTTCAGTGAGTTCAAGCAAAATGTTGCTTCATTCAATCTTATGTGCTGATCATGCAAGAAGATGAGACATAAGATTGATAATTTAATGTGTTTTAATTATGCATTCAGACAAGAGACTCATAATCATGACAAAGAAGTGAAAAAAAAGAAAGTTTGATGTTGCATCGTCTTTAGACTGTGTGCTTGAAGCAGAGAACTTTGAATTCTTCGTTGCAGCAACAGACTTCATCTTTTCATGCAAGAATTAAGAACTCTTCTAAAATGTTGCACTTTTACTTGACTGTAAATGTAGTTTCAACAATGCATCAGTGTCTTGCAAATGCAAGTCAATGTCTATAAGATGTTTTAGCAGATTAACATAATTGATAAAGATGTATGAAATGTGAAGAAACTCATTCATGATGATTTCATTAATCTTCATTCATAAGTACATCATGCAAGTCTTGTTGAATATATAATAGTTCAGATCTGCATACAGTCTGATAAAATATTGCTTGAAATTCATGATGCTTTGATTGACTCGCTGCTTTGCAGTCTCAAATCAATATTCTGTTTGAAAGTTACGAATTTCAGAATTGCTAAGTTTAGCATGCAAGTATTCAGTGTAGTACTTTCAGTTGAATATCTTATCATGATTGCACATGCTCATCACATGATCTCATCACTGATTGCAAAACTTCTCTGATAAGTATGATGCAGATCATTGCAGCTTCTCTTCTTTCATGATGAAATCAGATAACATTGCAACTATGAAGTCTTTGCAATCTTGCAGTCAGAACATCAAGAAGTTGTAGTTTGTGATGCTTTGCTCTTTAAACTCGCAAGATTGATTAGCATGCTTGCATGCATCACTTCAATAGTAATCATCACTATGTTGATGTTAATGATCAGAGATTGATCATGTCTCTTGCTCAAGTTTCAATATGTAAAGTTGTAAGACAAGCAGTACATTCTGCATCTTCAGATTCTTTAACTGCTTATGTACTTCGCTTGTTGATCATCAAGAAATATGATCTGTCTGTTCATTAAATTCTTGCAACTCAAACTTCTCATCTGCATGTTTAAATGTGTGATTCTCAGATCTGTTCTGATGAGACGATGAATTCTCAATGTGAAAGAAGTTATTGCTTCTTTCGATTGTGCAACTTCTAGTGAGTCGTTGCGCGTTCAACATCTTTTACTGAGCAGCTTCGTGCAAATGAAGCAATTAGAACTGTGAGACAACGAGATCTTTTTATGTGAAACTGCGTAGTAAAAGATAATAAGATAGCACTTTATTGATGATAAAACTAATTGCTAAGAAATGAAAGCAAAAGCTTGCAGAGTTTTCATCTTCTGTCAAGTCATTATCTTTATTCATTCGTTAATCTCTTCAATTTAACCTCGTGAGCTAGTCTTGCAGACACGCATCATTCATAGTCAATGAGATGCATTCTCACACATTCATAGAAGTCAAGTTCATTAAGCAGAGAGAATATGTACTTCTTAATGAAAATCATATACTCAGAGAACTTAAACAGATGACAAAAGTCATCAGAGAGAGATTTGATCTGTGTGATTCAAAGAAGCATTCACAGAAAAAGATTAATTTGAATTAATTTTAGTACATAGAACAAGTACTTGAGAAGTGAGCTTTTAGTTCAAAAAACTAAAAAACTCTTTGATTAACAGATTATTGAAGAAGTCTAGTCAGAGATCGAAAATCAAAAGCATATTTATCTTCACAAATGACTTGATGCAGTTATGAGTCTGAGTCAAGATCAACGATCACGCAGCACATTTATTTATTGACAGTGACTGTATGAGAAATTACATGTTCTCAGAATTTGCTAGAAAAGCGCAAATATTTATGTAAAAGAAGAAAGAATCTTGCAATCTGCAAAACTTCAATGAAACTCTCATGAAGTATAACAATGAACTAATAGATCAAGAGATTCAACTTATTCACTTGAAACTCAAACATCATTAAGAAAAGTTGCGTTTAAACATTATGAAGCAGTCAGACAGCAATATAGTTCTAAACATATCATGACTTTATATGATCAATTCAATGATAGATTGAATCAACAAAACAATCACTTTTCTTCATACAGAAACGACGCGATTGCACTTGATATTGAAGTCATCAGAGAGTGTGAAAATCTTCGCAATGACAGCGAATGATATGCGCAAAGAGCTGAAGAACAACTCAGATACATAAATGTTATGAAGCAGAAAGATTAAAAGTAACTTTGCTTAAACTAATTGCATCAAGTCAAGTACTTGACTTGAAAAGTGTTGAGTTGAATTGAAATTTTTTTGAAAAAGTGTTGAGTTGAGTTGAGAAGTTGAATTCAAGCACTCGAATTGAGTTAAGAAGCTTGACTCAATAACTTGATTTGAAAACTTGACTTGACTCGACAAGATATTAAATAGATGTAAATAGCTTGATTGAACAGTCTTCATGATTTTCTTCATGACTTTCTACCATGTTTTCTCGTCATGACTCTCTATCAAAGTCAAACAATCTTCATGTTTTTCCTTCATGTTTTTCTTCATGTTCTTCTCTATGTTTTTCATCATGACTTTCTTCATGTTTCTTTTCATGTTTTTCTTCATGTTTCTCTTTATGTTTCTCTCTATGTTTCTCTCTATGTTTTTCTCTATGTTTTTCATCATGACTTTCTTCATGTTTTTCTTCATGTTTCTCTTCATGTTTCTTGTCATGACTTTCTTCATGTTTCTCTTCATGTTTCTCGTCATGACTTTCTATCAAATGCTCTTCATGTTTCCCTTCATGACTTTCTATTAAAAGATAATGCAAAAAGATAATGCAAAAGTCAAAAACCGGAAAAATTTCTATACTTAACTCTCTTGACATCAAGCTTGAATTCTTGACGAATCAAGTCAAGTTAACTCAATTCTCAGTTGAATCGAGTCGCGTCAAGTTGAAAATATGAGCAACTTGACTTGAATTAAATTGAAAATGTGAGTAACTTGACTTGATCTCAATTCAAGTTCAAAATGTCAACTTGAAATTCAACTTAATGATCAGTCTAACTTCGTTATTGTTAAAATTTCTAAAGAATATCAGAAATATAAGATTCTGTTTGAGAAAGAAAGTGATCAAGAGACATTACTTAAACATCAATCATGAAATCATGAGATCAAGCTCATAAATGGCAAGAAACTCATGAAACAGTTCATTTACTCATTGTTGACAGAAAAGCTCAACGCTTTGCGACAATATCTAAAAGAGAACATGTGAAAAGAATTCATTAAAGAATCGTAATCATCAGCAGAATACTTAATTCTGTTCATTTTGAAATTGAATGAAAGTTTAAAACTATGTGTTGATTATAAAGCATTGAATAACATCATGATTAAAAACAGCTACTCGCTATCGCTCATATTTGAACTGCAGAACAGACTGCAGAGAGCACAGTGATTTACAAAATTCAATATATTTGAAGCATTCAATCGAATACAAATTAAAGAAGAAGACGAGTGAAAGATAGTTAATGTTACGAGCGTATCAAGACTGAATAGAGCTAGTCAGTGTCTCTAGCTCAGATCTGACCCAGCCTCTATTTTCTTTCACCAACATCTTTTTGTTCAACATCATCTTTCTTCCTACATCACATTCTACTCGTGTCACAAACACATTCCCTTCGAACTTAGCGCAGCCTCTGAATATTACTTAAATAGAAGCTCTTGTACTCATCTTCTTCTGTATTCTTAATATTCAGTTATAGCTATCTCTAAAAATCAAGCACTATTCAACCCTGACTTTCGCTGATTGACTCATTTAGATACGATTCTGACATTATATTAAGAATTCGTTAACCACATGATACTGATCTCATTACTCATTCAACATACTCGTCTAGGCAGAACAAGTCTAAAGAAATTCGTTTACCTGATGATCGACGATAATCGAAAGATAGAACAACACTAGAGGGTTGAATAGAATCAACGACAAGGCTGTTTGAATTGCTAGACTACTTATTGCTCATTAAGTACGCAAAGTTCACTTGATTACGAGAATCACGATAAAGAATCTTCGTGAATTGCTCAAGAATCAAATCGATCGATAGATTCAATGATAAAGAATCTTCGTTGTTTGCTAGAGAATCAATCAAATCAATCAACAAACAAATCTCATCTTTTTTGTTGAAGATTAAACATCACTCTATACGTCTTTCTTCTTCAATCGTTGAGCATCGTCATTCGTTCGATTCTCTTTCAAAACAAACCTCATCATGTCTAGTCGTTCGCTCACTGAAGAGCATTTCGAAGAATTTCGAAATCGTTTCTCTCAAATCTCTGATGCTGATTCATCGAAATCACGAACGAAATCATCAAGTGCTGCATCATTCATTCATGAAGATGATGAATCATTCGCTGAAACAATAATACTTCTCATGTTCTACGAAATCTGAAAGGCTCGAAGCCTAGTTCTTGATGAAGAAACAGATCAACTCTACGAGTTAGGTAAACAACAAGAAGACGAAATCAAAGAGTTGAAGACTAGACTTCAAGCTAAAGAAAACACTTCTTCTGATTTCATCTACTTTGAGCGTTCTAGATCTCAAAAAATACCTGATTCTTCGCTGTTTACTGATGAAAAGAACTCTACTTGAAAGAACTGGTACGGAAAAATTCAGAATAAACTAGAGATCAACGTCGACCTCTTTTCTAATGAACGAGTCAAATTGAGCTATATACATTCTAGATTATTCGATGACGCAGCTGAGATCACTCAAGCTAGACGCGAACGTGACTGTGTCAATCTCTATAAGATCATCGACGATCTTTTGAAAGAGTTAACTCAGTTGTTCAATGACTTGAATAAGAAAGTCAACTTTCGTAGAAAATACTACAACTTGATTCAAGAATTCAAGAAATTCAGTGAATTCTATACTCAGTTTCAACGTCTATCTTTCTATCTAGACTATCACAAGAAGCAACTGATCGCTGATCTGAAAGATAAAATACATTCTCATCTTCGATTCATTTGAGTAGATCAACTAGTTCAACCTGATTTTCTAAAAGAAATTCGTTTCTACCTGATTCATTTGAATAATGATCAGCGAGTCATTCGAAAGATCAAGAACAAGATCAAACGCGTCAATGATCTTTCTAAGACTATCTTTCATAGAGCGACTGTTGTCACTCAGTCAGTCGATCACTCGAAGTCTGATCAGCTAAAGTCGCGCGACGCGATTTTAACTAACGTCAAAGAAGCAGACATTCTAGTCGAAAGCTGTTTCATATGTCATAAATCAGATCATAGCTTTAAAGAGTGCTTCGATCGACCTACTAGAATCAATGCAGTGAACAATGAATATGATCGCTTCGATTTCAATTCGAATTTTGATTCAAAAAACTAGTCATCTCTTCAAAAGTCATTGAAGAAGTAGAGATTATATCTTTGTGCAAACTAGACGAAATTCTACCGAAAGAAAATTACTTTGAAAAGTCGTTTCTAATTGACGCTCATCTCATCTCTCAGAATCGATCTTTCAGTCTTCGTTCTTTAATAGACAGTGATTCAGTCATCTACACGATCATACATTCTAATCTAGTCAATAAAGTATGCAAGAAACTGGAAATTCAACCTATATCACTGGCAAAAGAGAAGCTAATAAGAGATTATGATGAAAAGATATCTAAGAAGATCATCACTCATAAAATTCTACTCAATCTCATCATCGAAAGTCATAAGAAATTGACTGTATCAATACTGATAGCTGATATCAATCATCATGAAGTCATATTGAGTAAGTTCTGAATGAACAAAAACGAAATATTATTGAATATGCAAAACGACGTCATTGTTTTTTCGAATCAATTGAATACTTCTATTTCGATTTTTTCGATTTCTCTCAATTCAAAGCACTCAAGTTGATTGCAGTCAACTTCGTCTTCTTCAATCACTCAGACTAAGACTTCTATGATGTTCAAACGACTCATTCGAAAAGAGTCATTCTCAATTCGAAGCATAGACGCAGCTTCGTTCAAAACGCTGTTGAATCATTCAAAGAAGAACAAGATCGAAGTCTTTGCTCTATTCATGACGAACATCAATAGAGAAATCGCGTACAATACTCAGAACGATTTGAACGCTCTAAACGTCTCTTCAATCAATGAAACGACTCAGAATTTGAAAGATATTAAAGCAAAGCTGTCATCGAAATATCATGAGTTTCTAGATATTTTTGATCGAGCTCAATCGAATAAGCTATTCTCTCATCGCTTCTACGATCATAAAATCGAGCTCATCAGTGATTCAACGTCTTCTCACTGTCGAGTTTATTGAATGTTCTCTGTCAAACTTCTGAAAGTAAAGAAGTACTTAAACGAGAATCTGTCGAAGAAATTCATCACTTCTAGTCAGACTTTCTATTTCTTCCTCGTTCTATTCACTCTCAAAGCAAATGAAGATCTTTGATTCTGCGTGAACTATTGAAAGCTAAATGTCATTTTCAAAAGAAATAGATATTCTCTATCGCTGATAGACGAGATCATTGGTAAAATAGTGAGTTGCAAGCATCTGACTAGATTGAACATCATATCAGTGTTCAACAAACTTCAAATGCATCTCGATAATGAGAATTACATCACTTTTATCACTGCTTTAGAAGCATATAAATACAAGATGCTATCATTCAAACTGACTAATGAATCAACCTTCTTTCAGCAATATATGAATGATGTTCTATGAGACTTTCTGAACGACTTTTGCCAAGTCTATCTAGATGACATTCTCATCTATAGCAAAACGAGAAAGAAACATAGAAATCACGTCAAACTAGTATTGAGTCGACTACGTGAAGCTGAACTGCAGATGAATATTCGAAAGTGCAAATTCGATGTAGAAGAGACTGTCTTTCTAGAAGTCATCGTATCAGAACTAAATCTTCGTATGAATCTCAGCAAAGTGACAGTCATAGTCAGCTGAATCACTTCAACCAACCTAAAAGAAATTCAGAGCTTCGTGAGATTTGTTAACTTCTACCGTCGTTTCATTAAGAACTTCTCGAAGCTAGTCAAACCGTTCACTCAGCTGACAAGAAAGAACACGTCTTTTGTTTGAAACAAGATCTGTGTTCAAGCCTTTGATAATCTAAAGAAACAAGTCAGCTCGACCTCAGTACTTCGTTACTTCAATCTCAAACGACAAGCTATTCTGAAGATCGATGCTTTGAACTATGTAAAAGGTGAAATACTATCTCAGTATGATGACGAGAGAGTTCTTCATTCGATGATCTTCTACAGTAAAAGCATGATTTTCGCTGAAATCAATTATCACATCTATGACAAGAAATTACTAGTCATTATTCAATGCTTCAAACACTGACGACTTGAGCTGAAGTGCATTGAACTACTCATTCAGATATTCATTGATCATCAAGCTTTGAAGATCTTCATGAAAAATAAACAGTTGAGTCGATGACAAGTCAACTATCTGAACATTCTGTCGAAGTTCAACTTTCAAATCATCTTTAGATCAGGCAAAATGAATACTAAAGTCGATGCTTTAACTCGAATGTCTCTAGCGAACGTCTCTGAATCAGCTCAACAACTTGAAGATTGTTTTCAGACTATTCTGACCCTCGATAGAGTCGATGTTCTACTCGTTGAACCGAAAGCAAATCTCTATCAGCGAGTATGTATGATCAATCAAATGAATGAGCTCTGCGACGAATATAGACAAGCTATGAACGAGAACAAGCTCAAATTTCATACCACTAAATTGAAGAACTGCGAAATCATTGACAGCGTTCTCTTTAGGAAAGACTTACTGTGAGTTCTCGAGAATATGCATACGAAACTGCTACAAGAAGTGCATGATCAATCTTCAACCTCTCACTTCGACAATAAACGAATCATCGACCTAGTTCAGCGTTTCTACTATTGATCAGATCATTGAGTTACTATTCAACGATACATTCGAAACTGTCATGCTTGTCAGCGAAGCAAAGTCTCTAGAGATAGCATCAATGAACTTCATCATTCTCTCTCAATTTCACAGAAACGCTGAAAAGATATAGCTATGAACTTCATCACTGAACTATCTCTGTCAGAAGGCTATAACGTCATTTGCACAATCATATGTTGTCTCATCAAAGAACGTCACTATGTTCTCTGTCATTGAGAAGACGATGACATCTCAGTTGAAGAAACGGTTTGAATCATGCTATGAAACGTCTATCGACTGCATGATCTACTCAGTTCTATTGTTTCGAACAGAGACTTTCAATTCATATCAACTATGTGAAAGAGTCTTTGCAAGCGACTGAGAATCACAGCTAGTCTATTCACAGCCTATCATTCGAAGATCGACGATCAGACGAAACGAGTCAATCAAGACGTTGAACGCGAACTTAGAACCTACTGCAATTACATGCAGAACGACTGAGTCAAATGAATATCTATGATGAAATTCAGCGACAATTTCAATATCTTCTCGATCATCTCAATGATCTCTTTCTACTTCAATAAAGAATTTCACTCTCGAATGAGTTTCGATTCAGATACGACTGACTACGAAACAACTCATGAACGACTTGAAGCTAGAAAAGCAGATGATATTGTCATTTGAATGAAAGAGCTACTGAGCTTCGACCGTCAACAATTGAAAAAGACGAAGCTGATCATCGAAGTTCAGATCAATAAACATAGACGAAACGTCATCTATGAAGTAGATGACTGAGTTTGACTATCTTTCAGAAACGTCAAGACAACGAGACTCTGCAAAGATTTGAAAGACAAACAACTAAAATCGTATCAGATCACTGTCAAAGCGAAAATCTTCTATCATCTTCGTCTATCAGCCAGCATGAAGCATCTGCATTCGATGTTCAGCTCGAAGCTACTGCGATCGTATTCAGAAGACTCTCTATCAGAACAGCATGCAGAATCCCTCAGATTCATCATTATTGATGACGACGACGATGAACACTGAGAGGTAGATGACATTCTGAACTTCAGACGCTATCGAGGCCGAATACAGTACAAGGTCAAATGAAAAGATCTAGATAGAGACAATGAATGATACTATGTCGATAAAGATGAATTCGATGACTTCAAGAAAGTTTTGAACGAATTTCATGCGCTATACTCAAGAAAGTCACGTTAGTACCGGAATAACTCAATAAGAAAGCAAGCAAACGAGCGACATTCATGCGAACATGAATTTTCGAAGAAAGGAGTAATGTTACGAGCGTATCAAGGCTGAATAGAACTAGTCAGTGTCTCTAGCTCAGATCTGGCTCAGCCTCTATTTTCTTTCATCAACATCTCTTTGTTCAACATCATCTTTCTTTCTACATCACATTCTACTCGTGTCACAAACACATTCTCTTCGAGCTTAGCGCAGTCTCTGAATATTACTTAAATAGAAGCTCTTGTACTCATCTTCTTCTGTATTCTTAATATTCAGTTATAGTTATCTCTAAAGATCAAGCACTATTCAACTCTGACTTTCGCTGATTGACTCATCTAGGCACGATTCTGACAGTTTTTTACACTTGACTAGAACATTACAAGTATTTAATCATGTCTTTCAATTTAATCAATGCTTCAGTCATGTTTCAGACTTTTATGAATAATGTGCTATGATGTTATCTGAATCAATTCATCATAGTATATCTGAATGATATACTAGTATATTCAAAGACGAAGAAAGAACATGTGCAACATGTTAGAAAAGTTCTACAGACTTTGAAGAAAGTTGATCTGTGCATTAAGTCAGGAAAAAGTGAATTTCATGTACAAAGTGTACGATTTTTGAGATTCATAATCACGTTTCAGAGTTTAAGAATGAACTTAAAGAAGATAAAAGCTGTTACGACTTGATCAACGTCAAAGTCAAAGATCGAAGTTCAATTCTTTCTAGAATTCGCGAACTTTTATAGACACTTTATAAAGAAATACTTCAGAATCATCTCGTCACTTACGAATCTTGCGAAGAAGAATATATCGTTCATGTGAACTGAGAAAGCAGAAGAAGCTTTCAAGAAGCTGAAGAAATTGTTCATCTTTTAGTTAATACTGATCATGTTTGAATCAGAAAAATCTATTACGCTCAAGATGAACACGTCAGACGAAGCTATTAAGACGTGTATCAGTCAATCAGATGATAAGAAACGTCTGCACTTTATTGCTTACTACAGTTGTAAGCTTACAGTTGCTGAATTGAACTATGAGATACATGACAAGAAGTTACTAACTATTGTCAACTTTTTTAAACAATGAAGAGTGTATCTGAAAGAATCTAGACATCAGATTCAAGTATATACAGATCATAAAAATCTGTTATACTTCATGATTATGAAAGTTCTAAATTGAAGACAGATTAAATGATCAAAGAAATTGTCATCATACAACTTCAACATTTAATATTGAAAGAAATCTGAAAACTTGAAGATTGATGTCTTGAGTAGAAGAGCAGATCACATGATAGATAGATCACAGATTAATCAGACTATCTTACAACAGAATCAAGATGATTTCATTGTTTACAATAAACAAAATGCAGCTACGCTATGAATCTACAATCAAGATCTCAAGAAACGAATAAAGCTAAAGCTAGCAAAGAACTCAATTGCGCAGAATATTATAGAGAATATCGCTGACAACGTGAACTTTGAAATAACTAATGAAATACTAACATTTCAAGATCTCATCTATGTTTCAACAAGATGCAGACAAGAGATAATAAACAATTATCACAAGTCAATGATACATGAACATCAGAATTCAAATAAAATCATTGAGAGAATATCTAGAATCTACTACTTCTTTAAGATGAGAAAACAAGTAGAAGATATCATAAGAAAATGCGACGTATGCATTTGAACAAAGCATAGTTGACACAGATCTTACGAACTTTTGAAAAGTTTCAGCACATCAGATCATGCATGAAAAAGCATAGCTTTGAACTTCATAGTCAAGCTATCAAAGTCAAAAGAAAGAGTTACAGAAACAACATACAACTTTATATTGATGATCACAGATAAACTAATCAAGTATGAATATTTCTTGTCATACAAGAAAGCAACATTCGCGAAAGATTTAACTTACATGTTTCTGAGAATGATTGTAGCAAATCATGATTTGTCAGACGAGATAATTTCAAATAGAGACAAGCTGTTCACATCGAAATTCTGAAAATCATTAGTGAATCAACTAGAAATTCATCATAAGTTATCAATAACTTATCATTCACAGATGAATGAACAAATGAAAAGAATGAATCAAACATTGAAACAGTATCTTAGATGTTATATCAATTATAGACAGAATGATTGAATACAGCTACTGTCAGTAGCACAGTTGACTTTCAATAGCACAACGACGAAAGTAATCAGCATGTCATCATTCTTTGCAAACTACGAGTTCGAGTCAAAGACTTTTAAGAAATTGTGTAAATTTGCACAATTAGCTCAGAAAGCTATGATACAGATTGAACAAATACATTTGTTGCACAAGAAGCTGCAAAAGAACATTCAGTTTCTAAGCAAATGCATGATCATGTATGCAAATAAGAAAAGAGATAGAGAATCTACTTTTAAAAAAAGAAACAAAGTTTATTTACTTAAACTGAGTTGAGGTGAAAAGATAGTCGTTTTCAAGAAACCTGAACGCTGTTTTTACGCTCTCTCTGCATCGATTTCCCAATCATGCACATGTCGCTCTATATTTTTCATGCGCTCGAGATTCAATGTTTGCGATTTTTAATTCTTGCAACGTCACGTTGTTTCTGCAGTTAATTTCACTTGTGTCTTCAACTCATCTGTTCAACATTCGAAGCTCAATCTTTCATGTCTTGTGTGAGCTCAAATTGTTGTTACGAACATGCCTGAATCGATCAGAGTTCAGATGACGCTATGCCTAGTTTGAACCTAGCGCACCCCTATTGAATTCTTCGAGCCATTCTCAGCACTTCTTCTCGTTGTTCAGCACTTTCTTCATTCATTTCTTTCATCATTCTTTTAGGCAAACACATCTGACATATTACATCACATCTGTATCGAGCCTAGCGCAGCCTCAAGCCATTATTTATAGAAGAGCTCGCACTCTTTCTCTTCTGTATTCTTAATGTCTTGTTATAGCTATCTCTAAAGAGCAATACATACATATCAGCCTTGAGTTTCTTTGGTTGAATGATCTAGGCACGATCTCAACAATTGTTCACGAACGTTGCAACGTGAAGCGCGAAGAATGAAAAGAAAGAGAAGTGCAAGAGAGAAGAGAGAAGAAGAGAAGATGAAATCACGCTAAGCGTCGCATTCATTTCTGAAGCACTTGCACGTCTATAAAGATCGACCTTCTCTTTTCTTTCTCTTCAACTGACTTTCTTCTTTGCATTGATGTACTTGAGAATCTTCTTCTGTTCAGTCTCTACTTTGACTGCTCTCAGAATCATCTGAAATGATTCATTGAAAAGCATCGCTTCAAGTTCAAAATCAACATCTAAACTCGTCTTATGACATGTTCACTGAAATCAAGCTCTTCGCTTGAGAATATTACAATCAACGATTCAAGAAGATTGATAGAAACCATCGATCGACCATTCTCTACGCTGATACAATCAATCTTCACATCGATCATCTTGAGAGATTGTGAAGAGAGTCAGTCACTTTCAATGTTCGTTCTCTGATGATTTTGCTCACGTCGTCAATCTTCTAGATATTGCTCGATCGTCGATATTGATTCTTACTACACACTCAAGAAATCTACGAAGAATCGTATCAAGAACTTTTTTCATTGATTGTGTAACAATTACTCTGTCAAGAAAATCAGTTCGATCGAGATTTACTGACATCAACTGAGTCAGTTATATATCAAATGAAAGAATCAACGAATCAACTCGTTAATCTTGAAACAAATCTTTGATGTAAGTGATCGAAAATGTCGATGCTTTCACATGATTAACAAAGAAATAGTTCATCAACGATTTACTAGTCGAAGAACACGAGCTGAACGACAACGAAATCAACAAATCTCTCTTAAATGCGAAAGACTTTCTGAAGATTTTACGCTGTCATTGAGTGATGAACACAAATATCTTTCTTCATGAACAACAACGAGTTCAACTTGCAACGATCTTGCTGATCGCTGCGTTCACTGAATCTCGATCAGAAGCTCTTCTTGAAATCATTTATCAAGATCTGAATTTGTTTATTTAGCGCGATAAGATCATCGAAAAAGTGACGCTCACATTGCAGCTGAAACTCATCAGAATCAAGTTTCATAAAAAGTGCAAGAAATCATGAGTGACAGTCAGAAAATTGAGTTCATCAATCTGACTAGCCTACAGTAAAATCTACACATTCTTCATTGATACAAATTCTTTTTTCTGTGCAATATTTTACATCATCAGTCTCGTCTGCAATGATGATGTTTATCTTGCTCTCGATTTAACTCTTGAGAAAGTTCTGATGCTGAGCGTTTGAAAGAGATTGAATTGTCAACTCATTTCGTGAAAAAAGAACGTGTTAGACGTTTCAATGTTTCGTTTACCTGTGCAAACAACACAAGAATTTCAAATCTCGCTTGACATAATGCTTTTCTACAATAAGTATCATGACTGAGTAAAACAATTAGAAGAAGAAACAGACTTCGTGCAAGTCTTCATGATTTATTGTATTCAATAAGCGACAAGAAACATCATCAACGATGAGTCTTAAGACTTCTGATTCAAGACAGCAATGATGACATAATCATTCATCAGACGACTTTAACTTCAACAAGACTGTTCGCAATCTGATCATGAATCAAATCAACTTGATTGTTTTTCATTGCAACTACTTGTTTTGCATGATTTGATATCACATTCAAGTCGCATATCGAGACACGAAGTCACGTACGAAGCTGATTCAAGCGATCAATCAAATGAGTCAACTGATCGACTTGCGACGATTCAAAAGACTGATCGATGAACAGAGAGAATCTCTTCGTCAGAAGGCAGAAATTCAGACACTGTGCTATCGTCAAGATCAACTCTATCATTGCATTTAATCATCAAAGTTCAAGTTTCTGTATCAAGCAGAAGAAGAGTCAATTCACGACGAGTATCGAAAAGTCAAACGTGTCGTGAAACGACTCATTAAAGCATCAGAGCGAGCGCTCAAGAAGCAGATTCAAGCAGAGTATGACATCATCGCTTCGATAAACAATATTCAAGCGCAACTTGAAGAGAATGCGAAGTCGATCAATCGAGCGATTCTCACCTCAGAATTTATTTGATACGTCTTCGTGAAAAGATTTTGCATCGCTCAGATCTTCTTCGATTCGTTGTCAACGTCTGATGAAGAGAGCGACGTGAGTTGACGAGTCTCGATTGTAAATGATCTGATGTCACTTTGTACTCTGCAAGAGAATCGATTTTGCAAAGTCAGTCGAAGATGAAAAACTCAGATCATCAAAAGTTATTCAAATGACGCTGATGCAAAATCTATCTCGAACGCTGTATCGTTCAAGTCATCTGAGTCAGAGTCAGAGTCTCAGATCTGTCATCTCTTTTCACTGAGGTGCAATCAGTATCAATGTCTTCATTGTCTTGGAAATCGCAGTCTATCTTTGAACGAGCGACTTCACAACCTTGGTAGTAAATTTTCGTTGCAACGACACTTCGACCGCTGTCATACCTTTCGACCAGGTGAGCTCTGTCCTTTTTCCCATCCCGAATGTGCTGCCGTTACGCTCAACAGCATGATGCATTTCAAGAATCATGCGGCCAAGGTTCACGGAATTTACATGTCCGAGAAGATGTCACTTGTTCCGGCGAGAGATGTTTGACAAGTCGTTGCTTCATCTCGCTCAGTTGAGTGCATAAGTTGGTTGTAATATCTTTATATCACGTGACCATCGTCGCATTATTATATATCTCTGCACTTTGTAGAACTGAAGCAGAATTTTCTTAGCTATGATGTGTCGTTTTACTGTTCTCTCTATATGTCGCCGTCGCAGAAGTCACTTTGGTAATTGAACCTACTTTCATGACCATCTGACCTCTGAATTTCGTTCCTGAACCCGAATCTAAACCTCGGTCTCTTATCCGTTGATCTGTATGAATTAATTGAAAGATTCCTTATGAATCAAAAGCTGTTCAAGCCAATGATATGCTACACTTTTCCAGTTTAGTCGATAATAGAGTAGGGGAATGAATGCCCCAGGGGACTAGATGAAGTAGGGGACTAGATGGAGTAGGGGATCAGATGGAGTAGGGATTAAATGGAGTAAGGGATTAGACGGAGTAGGGGATTAGATGGAGTAGGGGAATAAATGCCCCAGGGTCTGACTCGCCCCAGGGCCTTTTCTAATTTAGGGTGTTTGTTCCCCCACGGGTTTTCTTGCCCCAGGGTTTTTTTTCCCCCAGGGCCTTCCTTACCTCAGGGCCTTCTTTACCCTATGGATTTTCTCGCCCGAGGGCGCTTCTCATCCTATGAACTTTTTCTACCTAGGGACTTTTCCACCCTACAGACTATATCAACAATGCTAACTACTTACGTCCTGCTTCTCATCCAATCAATCCTTTTCTGAGACTGAATGGTATATTATTTCCTCAAATGCTGACAATCCAGTTCCAACAAGCCCAATTTCTCATTTATTCTTCGCCAAGGTGCCAGACTGTCCGGCACGCACGCTAAAGACGTCGGTGCCAGCAACCTATTAGAGGAGTGAAAAGAGGGATTGGTAATCTTCTCTTTGTCACTTTACAGCCAGAAGTACAACTGCGTTCCACGTTCCAGCGTTCCAGAGGAATCATATGTAAAAGGCTGGCACCTTTTTCCCTGGAACGCTCCGGTCACACCTGCGGTGCTTCCTCTCGGCCCTACGGCCCTCACCCACCTTCCCTCCCTCGCTGCGCTCCCTCCCTCAGCCACTCCTTCGCTGCGCTCCCTCGCCACACTCGCCCCTACGGCGCTCCCCATTCACCCCCTCCCTACGGTCACGGCCTTCATCACACATGCTCCCTCGCTGCGCTCCCTCACAGGCTGGCGCCCCCAGAGGGTCCCCCCTTGCTCACGCAAAAACAATCATATCCTCTCTGCAGGCTTTACTCTATTCCTCGACGCCTAACTCTCTCCTACAACTAACTCTTTACTGTCGACTAAATCCTCTTCGAACGACCACAATCATACTCTCTCTTCCAAACACTACTCTATTCCTCGACGCCTAACTCTCTCCTTATCTTCACTTCTCCATGTGGTTTAAACTTCTCATTCAAAGACCTACTTCTCTCCACCGTCGCTTTACCCTCTCTTTTCTCTACCTTCTCTCCAAGAGACCTACTTCTCGCCTACGACCCTCCTTCGAAGCATTCACTTCTCCATGAGGTTTAACCTCTCTTCCGACGGCTTACCCGTCCATGTAACATCATACTCTCCTCCAAGGCATACCCTACCTCTCGATTCAATTTCAAGAAAACAATCTTCGTCAATTGTTTCCACCTAGCCCTGCTATTGCGGGATGGGGTGCGAGTGTGTCGTACTCTCCCTCACTCGTACTTAAACCTGCTGTCAGACACATCTCCTTCGTCCTCCAACCTCAGTCGCATCCGTCATCATGCTCAACCTTCACCGCGTCGTCCCCTACCATCTCCTCTTCGCCGTCACTCTTCCTCTCTCGCGGCCCAGCCACTCCATCCCCTAACTTCAGCACTCGAAGTTCCGCCTCCAGCTCGCGCCACTCACCGTCACGCTTTCTCGGACACTCCTTGTCCTGCCCTTCTTGCTGCTCCTCCAGTCGCAACATCTCCGAATAGTACGATACCTCCAGCTTCGCCGTCGTCAACCTCTCCGTGTAATACCTCACACGATACTCGCGCGTCCCCTCCTCACTCGCTACTGCTGCCATCGCGTCGTAGATTTCCTGCGCTGCCAGCTTCGGCCCTACGGTTAGGGTTCGGGTGCCCTGGTTAGGGTTAGGGGTCGGGGTGGTTAGGGTTTCCTAACGGTTAGGGTTCCTATTCCCCCGCCGGTGTGGTGGTAAGGAAGATATGGATGGAACCGGTTCTCATCGCGGGAAAGCATCCCCTATATACCACGTGTCCAGGGTCCACGCTAATCCTTACAGCTGGGCACAACCTTAATCAGGTTAGCCGCTCCCCAAGTGTTCCCACCTGTATCCCTAGTGCCAGCGATAGGTTGTGCCCACCTGTAACTTCGCGTTCCAGAGAGGGTGGAACGTACGCTAATCTGCTATGTTCCACCAACCTATAGGAGGAGTGAAAAGAGGGATTGGTAATCTTGTCTTTGTCACTTTACCGCCAGAAGTACATCTGCGTTCCACGTTCCAGCGTTCCAGGGGAATCATAGTAAAAAGGCTGGCACCTTTTTCCCTGGAACGCTTGTGTTCACTCGTCCCTCGCTCATGGACTTCGTCCACCCACACTTCGTGCGGGCCCCATTGCTCACGCACCATAACTCTGCTATGGTTTGGGTAATGACTTTTATTATTATATACCAAACTCATTGCTAGTGTCTACCGCTTCGTCCATAAATCCTCCGTCCATGAAGCTGCTCGCATGCGCCACCGCTGCTAGCCACTCGCTATCACACTCGTTCCCATCTTCCTTCGCCGGTACATACAACTTGCCCCAGCACCGTTCGCCGGGCCTATCTCTAATTTCTACCACGACACTTACGCGTTTCCCTTGACTATTCCTAGTTGACCATCTTTAGATGTTGCGTGAGATAATAGAGACTCTCTCTGCCTACTTGAAATTCAACCCAGAAGAAAAATTCGTCACGCTTCTTAACAAAGTGGAATATGTGATTAAAACATTCAAAGAGAAGGCATAATCTTACAGCTAATCGTACTCATCACTTACTGCAGATTGTAACAATCGATGTGAATCTTTCTTTAGTCTACACAATACCAATCATTCGTATTAAATCTGTTCAGCCCTCTCAATGACTCTCAGTGAATACAACTATCTTGTCTCAGCACTCATAAAATCTGGTGGCTACTACACACTGACAGTACTCTTAACCTACCATCGTGTATCTGTGACTTTATAGGTGAATTTCCTTCGCTGGTTCGAATTCTTTGCATATATGCAGAAATTGTTGCCTATAGTATATCTTCTAAAACGGTCACCTCTGCATATCTGTAACTACTAAGTCAAATGAAGTTGAAAATCATGAGCGCTGTCGATCTATCAATTCGCATTTCATTAGTCACTGCAAGATTGTCTGTTCACAGCTGATCATTCTTTCGTCATTTCATTACCTCTTCACGAAGCTGTTGAACGTGCTTTTTTACGTCTCTTCTTTCTATTTCGAGCTGCTTCTTGCACTCGAACTTTGCTCATTGACAAACATCTGCTCATTCTCTTTCGCAGTCAATACGTGAAGATTGTTGACATTTCGAGTCGTGAGAGCTAATCGATTCCTGCAAACGAGAAGTAATCGTTTCGATCATGACGAGCAATGAGAGCTAATCAACTTTTGAGAATTCTATATCAGACGATAAATCTGTTGATCTCTTTCTTTTCTTGATGTGATTGCATGAGCGTGAATTCTCTTCGCGAATTAGATTCTCTCACGTGAATAAGATAATCAGCGTCTTCTTTCTTAGAATATGACATTCTTCGACATCTCATTGAGCTTAATTCTACGAGGTTCTCTTTTGAGAAAAGCAGCTTTGATAAGACGTTCGTCGTCATCGATGCATGCACAGACAGTTATCTCAGAACTCGGTCAGACTAATATCAGTGATACCATTCAGTCACGACTAGAAATAATAAAATATATTCTCAGTCTGTTTAGCTTCACGCTTGCATATTTCTCAACCTTCGAATTCAAGAGAAAATGTCAGCTTTGGTGACACTCAACTTTCAGGCTTCGCTATGCAAGCAAAGAACTGCGAGATCGACTATTTCGTAACGCTTAGCATCATGAAACCTCATACTATTTATACAACTGTCTATCAGTTAGACTTCTCAACGAACTGTGCAACAGTCACAACAACTGAACAACAAGTCATTGTAACTACAACTCAGAGTTCAGCGTCTGTCAACAGTCAGATCGCAGTCTCTAATAATGATGATAACATCTTGACTACAACGATTGAAATTATTGTGAGATGTATCATTTTGAGAGTTCTATTGCTACTTGCCCTTTGCTGCATTCTAAGACAACAGCAAAAGTGCTTCTATCGTTCATCACGATTAATAGCGAAGTCTACGAGACCTTTGAAACCGTCTGAATCACGAGAAGCATCAGGTATTCAAGAACAATCAGGTTCGCAGAGAGTTCAAGATTATTCTGAATCATCAGAAGCAGCTGATTTCGCTGAATCAGCGAAGATATCAGAAGTACGTGGTAACTCTGAATCACTCGACTCGTCAGAAGATCAGAAATATCGAGAACTACCTGAATCACATGAATCACATGAATCATCAGAATCGTCAGAATCGTCAGAATCAACAGAATCGCAAGAATCACAAGAATCACGCGGAACTTCTGAGATAGATGAATCGCGAGAACTACATGGTTCGTCGAGTTCACATGGTTTGCAAGAAGTGCAAGGAGTGCAGAGTGTGCAGAGTGTGCAGAGCGTGCAGAGCGTGTAGAGCGTGCAGAGATCGTAAAGAGCTCAGAGCTCGCGAGAATGACGAGAATTCTCCTTTATCTGCTTTCTTTACTGATAGAGTCACGCTATACATTTTTCTTTGCTGACATCAGATTCACGACGTGTGTAGACTTACTACATCTGTTTGCACAGTAAAGAATCGTACGAGTAGATAAGCTTGTGATACGCTCAGTCACCTCGAGTCAGGCGCTGAGATGCTACAATCGGTCTTAATGAGCTCGCAATCAAGAACGCGATCGCGCACAGCTCAATTCATAGCTCTCAACGAGCATGAAATGCTAAGCATGATGCATCTTCTTCGAGTACTCTTCGTTGACAACGTCTTTGCGAAAGACTTGAAAGAATCAGAATATGAGAAGATTCTCAAATTCTACACGTAATTGAGAGAGTGGTTTTAGAACTCAATCACAAGAAGAGTAGATTGTGTGAGGTTTTCTAGATCAGATTAATAAAACAGATAATTTTTGGCTCAATGTTTAGGGTGAATCTTAGTCTTAGAGTGACTTTTATGAGTTTCAAGATAGTCTCACTAACTACATACGAAAAGTCTGACCATTAGTTTCTTCAACACAAGAAGATGTATCTCTTATCTTCTGTTTGTATAGTCTCTCATCAACAATATTGCCTTCTTCTCAACAGCTCTGCTTGCTCTTCTAACGTTCAACTTCACAAGCTCACACAATAATTGCAATTTCTGTGACACTCACAGCTGTCAGACCTACTTTCAGCGATCTCAGAACCTCAAGCATTCTCATTGACGTCAGTGTAGCGAAAATGTCTTCAGCAGATGTGAAGTCTTCGTAAGCAAAGAATTGAAAGGTCGCGATCAGAGTATCTGTTGCATAAGAATCAGTCTTACGCTCAAGAAAAACAAGTACGAAAATAATGATATGCTGATCTCGTCAGTCAAGAAAGTCATACCTGCGTCAATGTCAATAAAGTTGAAGCTCAACGCAAACAACAGCAGAAGCACGATCGTAAAGATGATTCATCATGTCATGATAAGTGTCAACACATCTGCAGATCTCGTCAGTCAACGTTCATTCTGCTCAATTCTCTTTGATAGTTGCTCATGAGACTGCTTGAGTCACTTCAAGACATTGTTGCCTTGATCAGAGACTCAGAATCAAATTTGCAGAAACAGCGAGTGATTATGAACGAACTTGTCAATATCAGCATCGATGCTGTTGATTTCAGTGAAATTAAGATCTTCATAGAAGAGATGCATCATGCAAGTCTGTGTCAACAAAATTTTTTTACGAAATGTTTTTACGAAGTAGGTCGAAATATCGTGAATCACTTCTTAATAATCGTGCCAAGACTTTTACTTGAATCGCACAAGAAGATCATGAGTATGAGTGCTTTCGCTGTCAAAGAAGTCTCTCAGTTCTTTCTACAAGTCAGATCTCAACGACTCTGAAGCAGACGTTGAAGTCAACGTCAATTTCAGACAATTCGAACGAGCATCGTAATTCTTGTGACCATCATCATCATGATGATAAAGAAGACGATCATCTTTCAATCGTTGAGAAGCTGCTATTCTCTTTCGAAGAGATACAAGAGTCGAAACGAGCTGGCTTGAGAGATGAACATGTGGCGAAACGCATCATCAAGTTGTTCTTTCTGCGTCAACTCGAGCAAACGCTCAAGGCAGCTCGTATGACGATCTCATACGATAGGTAACTTTGAACATATGACTGAGCAGTTCTACTACTACAGTATTCTCGCTTCTACTTTCTTCAGATTTCTTGTCGATCATGATAGACGACTGCTCACGATTCATTCTTCACTCATAGCTCATCATTCGAAATTCCTTGATCTTCTTGTTAATGAATACATTTCGAAGACAAAGAAGAAATGTGCATTATTGAAAGACGTCGAAGAGCAAACATTTGTTCAATTCAGTCAATACGCATATATCGAAAACTACTCTGCTGCAGATTCAGACATTCATTTCAATACTTTATGATCAGAATCTTTTGAATCTTTAAGTGCTTTCTCACCAACTTTTTCACTGACGAAAGTCTACATACTCGAAACGCGACTCAATACAATTGTTTAATTGATCACTTAGCTAAAAATGTCTACACTTAATCTACGAAGTAGATGCAAGAGCAGGTTTTGTAGAAGCTAGATTATTGTTCATACTAGGCAACAGCAATCTCTGCGTAACGATGATCATTGTGAAGTACAAGTTGTAGTAGCAGCATTATGCGACACTTTAAGAGATGAAGAATTGAAAGAACTTCTAGAAAGTCGTATTTGAATGAATACTCTTTCACCTTCAAATAGATTCATCGATTCATGAATTTATTTTCAAACAAAAAACAGCTCAAAGTCTTTTATACGCTCTCAGTACAAGAGCACTTCTTCATCGTCGAAGTCTTTCTTGAACTTATCGACAGTTTCTATAATATTCGAATTCAGAAGCTCGTGTGTCGACTTCTTCATGTCTTCGTCAGACGACAATTTGATTTCTTCTAAATTATACACGTCTTCATCACGTTGAGACAGAGTCGATCTCGCGTGATGCAAATCTGCTGAAGTATATGTTAAGCTATGAAGATGACAAGATGATACCTCAACTTATCACGACATGTGTCTCTCAAGAATGATTCTTTCATGCCATTCGCAAATACTAAAGTTCTCAGTCTCGTAGTCGAGTCAGAGTGAGCTTTAATCCCCTGATATTCTGGCACAATCTTGTTCAACACAAAAAGTCGAATTTCTCTGATCATCGTGTTTAAGATATTCTCTTGTTCTTTGATCAACGTTGACAAGTTCTTCTGAACATAGAAAGGCTGTCATTGAATATATAAGTTGTTACTACAGCTCGATGTTTGAACCTGCAAAGAGTGAGTTCGAAAGTATTAATAACACAAGAAACACGTCGATTTACTAACGTCGATATATCGAATCTCATCTCAAAACCGAAGTTTTTGACGGTGAAACAGGTCTAGAAGAATGATCTTGACGTGAATTCTCAGCTTAAACTTGAGGTTTTGATACTCATCTTGAATGCGTTTTTCTAGTAGAAGGTGAAACTTTTCATTCTGAGATTGAAGCTCTTTTTGATAGTATTGACAGACCTGAGAATCTGTCACCATTCGATTGATGATATCATTAATCGAAGACTTTTCTCTATAAGACGACGATGTGAAGCTCAGATGTTGTGTTGCGATTTCAATTGAATAGCTCACAAATAGCTGAGAGTAGTGTCTCTCAGCTTTCACCAAAATTCGTGCGACTTTCAGATGCAACTCTATACGATCAATGAAGTGTCGAATACGCGCAAATCGAGCTTCATACGAGGTGTTATCTTCGTGTATGCTACTGTTTTTGACTCTCTGTTCGACTGCTTTCAAAAATTCCGAGTCTCTAGCTTCATAGCATAGTCGACAAAAGCTAAGAGAATTCAATTTTGAGTTCGAGAGTGAAACGAGTCACTTCTTCAAAGTATTTGCTTCTGTGATTGATGTTAGTGTTTGATCAATGAATCAGTGACGCATAGAGAAGCTCTCAAGTATGTGAAGTTAATACGATCTTCTTCATTTTGTCTCTTCAATATTGAGAGACAGATATTGATTGTACGTTTCAGCATAAATCTATAACGTTGCAATTTCTGAGCAGAGAAGATCATTGCACGATCAGAAATTTGATATTCTAGCGTAGAAACTCGCTCTTCACTTGCATTATACATCTGATCGAGTAATTGTAAGATGTCGAAGAGAAATGACTTGATTTTAGACTCTTTGCTAGTATTTGCAACCACTCAATAGATCAAATGAGATTCATTCTGTATCGTAATTGCCGTCACAGTATCTTCATCGAGCGAGTAATTGCATATATATGCAAGCTCGTTCAGAAATCTTTTGCTCAGTGTCTTATTACTGTCATCTAAATACTCTTCGAATGATGTCTCGTCGAACTTGACACGCATTCTCTGTGATTTTTCATAAGTCAATAAGAGTATCAAAGACTCATAGAATCGATTTCAAAGCTTTTTGTTGATCTGCGAAGAACAAGTATTCATTTGAAAGGTAGCTTGAGACTGAATAGCTGAGATGCTTATCTGAGGTGAAAAAGTAGTGTCGCGTTTCTTTGACTGTGATACGAGTATACCTTGCATCGTAGTAGATTTAGACGAGAACGACGAGAAAAATATGAAAGACTGTTGTTGTTTTGATTTTCTCTTTCTCTTTCTCATATTGATACGACGCGAATCTTCTGATATTACAGAAAAGCGCTCTCTGAACTTAAGATATCATCGCGTCGTGTCATCATCATCAGCCTCGTCTCTATCATCTCAATACTCGCTGTCATCGCGTCTAATATGTCTCTTCTTTGTCTCTCAGACTTCGAAACCTCGTCTCGTGCGATCTCTGACTCTAATAGTGACTTGATTTAGAAGCTACTCTACTTCATGCTTTAGTGCTATGGCAGCGAACTGTGAAGAATGCGCAATTTGAACATTCTATGTATATAACATTGTGTAGAGTAGTGTCTTTGTTCCCTGTTTTATATGTAAGATTGCTTGCACTGACATTTGAACACTAGCGTCAGTGTGGCAGAAATTGGCTCGTGAAATCTTCTTGACGTCATACTGTAGATTAGGCACCAAACAAGCGTACGAGTGATACTGAAGCTTGCCCCCTCAAACGAGAATTACGAAAGAATTTCTCCCTTCTTCCCTTCAGCATCTCTTTCAGATTTTCCTACACATCGTTTCAACTTCGACGTCAGCCTCACGTTCTATTTCAACGCTGACTACCCAGCCGCCTGCTCTAATCACTCGCCTATCCCCAGCTTGAGCTTCCATACCTCGAGCGTCAGCCCTACTTCAAGTGCCACCTTCTTCATCTTCACCATCCCTAATCTTCTCACGACCTACTACAGCTGCACCATCAGCTCTCTCGCTCCCACCAATGTCACCGCTTCTTCGTTCCTTCCTTCTGCGTCTCTCTTTTCTCTTTTCTCTAACCGCCTCCAACCCACCTCTGCCAAGTCTTCCTTAATAGCCAAATTTCGTCAGCGTCCCATCATGCTCACTAAGCTAATCAAGAGTCTTTCCGCTCATGCGCTTCTTCGCGCTCACTTCGTAATCGCAAACGACATCATCGCTGACACAGTGCTCGCTCTACATCTCAAAGTCACTTGAATTGAAGTGCTGTAATTCAGACAGATTCGAGAAGCAGCGACGATAGCGACAAGTGAGAGGGTGAGGAAAGAGAGTGAGAGGAGAGGAGAGAGCATGCGTCGGCAGTGTGAGGGGTTGGTGGAAATGACCCTTTGGTGAGGGAGAAACTCGATGCCGTAGAAGAAGAGAGAGAGAGAGAGGAAGAGAAAGAATAAGGCGAGGAAATTGGCATGAAAGAAGAGCATGTCGTAGCCTTTGCCTTGAAGCAACAGAAGATCACTCTCAAGCTATCTTTTCCTTCATCAAGATTGGTATCACTGTGATTTCTACGATCTAAAATGTCATCGTCTTTCCTTTTCCCAGGCCCTTCCCTAGACCAACCCTACCAAGCTCTCAAATTTCTGATGATTCGAAATAAGTAGAGACGTTGATCGTCTCTACTGAAGAATGGTAAGCTTAGTATGATTATCCCAGATTCTTCTTTACCCAAATACTCATCATCTCACACACATGTCTCTAGCACGTCGTGATGTCGCATCTTTCATGAAATTCTCATCAGAACGAAAATCGTTCTGTTCTGTCACATCTAACGTTCGATGTATTGTTTTGTTACGATCACACCTGCCTAGTTCTTCAACAACAACGAGAATATCGCTCGCAGCTTCGGCCATCCGTAGGTCGTAGGCGATGGCAACAGAAGTCTCTCTTCGTTCGTTCTCGCTGAAGACGAGAATTCTTTGGTGAGTCTTTCGAGAGATTTGAATCGCTGCACACGATAGGTTTGCTCTTTGACTGGTTAATAATTGTCAACTGAACGTCTAGTGCACACTTACATTTCATTGTAATAACAAAGTTCTACCTCATTTGCAGATTTGTCACCTTCGAGATTGATGCAGTTCTGACGCTTTTGATACCTACTTAAGTCAGCTTGAACTGAACAGAGGCTTCGTGAAAGCGCCTTACTTTACATAGTCGTCTTCTTGCTTTCTTCTTTTTCCATGCCCATTCTCGTCAGCCTCTGCGCATTCTCTCTCGTCTTTGTCATTTTCCCTCAAGTCATTCATATTAAATTATAACTCGAGATTGTGTTCAATCATTGCAGCGTTTTCACTGAATTGATCAAGAGTCGCGAGCGTGAAGAGAAGAAATGTTGAGAGATCGTATCAAAGAAGTACGATGTATGCAAAGAATGATTGTCTGCAAAAGTTTGCTTCATATACAAACATGTCAATATTTCAATGCAAGAAGAGAACTCTCAGTGCTCTTGATTGAGAATAACTGAATGCATTCAACCTTCTTGCTCTCACTTCTAAGCAGCTATTCGAATCACGCGTTGTCTGAAACCTGATCATTCTCACATCTTCAGAGGTCAACGAGGTATGCAAGAAGAATGCAAAGCTTCTTAGGTGATCTCAGTTCTTCAGTGCTGTGTTAAAGAATGACATCTGAGAGATTGAATTGATAAAGAAACGTTCAACAACTTATCGTCATGCTTGTAAATTGTATCTCATAGTATCGAAATCGCGATGTCATTCAGAACGTCGACGATAAGTTGATCAATATGAGGAAGGTTTCTTCGCGCGAAATACGAAAAAAGACTCATCATTCTACCTCGCAGTGTGACTGCTAAGCGTCAACGATACGATCAGCAGCTCAGACTGAATCTTTCTTAGCTTTTATTACCATTCTTCTCATCTGTCTCTGTCTCTTCTTTCAGATTCTGCATCTTTACTGAAACAACTTGTGACAATACTTTCGTTCTGCGATGTCTTCAATTCAGAAATTGCATTGCATGAAGAGTCTTTGAACAGTCGAACAGATTCAGCTTCTAGATCTGATCGACTCTCTTCGTGTGAAAGACTTGAGTGAGTTCACAGCTCTGTCTCAGCTGATCGTCTGTGAAGATCAATCAAGTGGCAAGAGCTCTCTGCTTCAAGCAATCTTTGAAGTTTCATTCTCGAGAAAAGATAATCTCTGCACATGATTCGCGACAGAGATCATCTTGCGTAGAGCTTCAGACTCTGAAATCAGAGTCTCTTTGATATGTTTCTAGTCGCATCAAAACACATATGTTCAATCTTTGCTGTGTAGATGTCGAGCAAGAATAGATCGTTGAAAGACAAAGATCGACTTTGACTGTTTCGACATGAAGTGTCTTTCTTCAATGACTTCGTGACACTTTTTGAGCAGACTAAAGATGTCATGAGCCTTTTATCTGTTGATGAGAACGCTTTCTTCGAAGATATTCTACGAGTCGAAATCTCAGAATCGAAACAGTCACAGCTAATCATAGTTGATCTTTCTGACTTGATACATTCACACAACAAGCATCAAACCGAGCATGATGTGCAACTAGTTACGAACCTGATTGCTAAATATATGACAAATTCGAGAAGTATCATCTTAGCAGTCGTCTTTGTTAAAAATGACTTTTCAAATCAAATTGTACGTTTCCTGACTTATATCAGATTGCGCAATTTTACCCTAGTTCGTAGCTAACATACTCTGCTGTCTAGATTCTCAAACGAGTCAGAGAGGTTGATTCTCAAGGTCTACGAACTCTAGATGTCATTATCAAGCCAGATCAGCTTGAAAGTGACACTGATGACGAGAAGATCTTCTTGAGTCTTGCTAGGAATGAGCAAGTCGAATTTCATCTGGGTTGACACGTGGTCAGAAATCTGAACTTCGAGTCGAGCGACGAAGTTCAAGATCGAGATGCAATCGAGAAGCAGTTCTTCGCTGAGAGCAATTTTCGGTTTCTCTCGATCACGACTCTTGATATTGAACATCTTCATCAGCGACTGAGCATGATGCTCTTTAGTCAAATCAAGGTCGAGCTTTCACAGTTAATCGAAGATATCGAATCTGACATATCGAGCTGTCGCTGAGAATTGAAAAAGCTAGAACCTGCTCGTATAACTCTCGATGATCAGAAGAATTTTCTTGTTGATCTGAGTGATGATTTCCAGAAAATCTGCGAGGCTGCGATCAAAGACGACTACGAGCACGACTTTTTTGCAGATCGATCTCTGTTTGATAGACGCCTTTCAGCTATGATCGTCAATATGAGAATGAATTTCAAAGAAGAAATTCGAACTGAAGAAGCACAGTGAAAGATCGTGAAGAATGCAAGCCGCAAGAAACGTTGCCGAACTCGGGCACAGGCAATTAAAGAAGTGCGCAAATTATTGAGAATGAGTCGCGGACGTGAAGTATGAACTTCTTTCCACTTTTGAATATGATATGTGCACTAATTATGTGCTTGATTAGTTGCCGAGCTTCCCAAATTCACTGTTGGTTGGTGAAGTCTTCCGCGAGTACAGTAGGCCTTGGGAAGATTTGGCACGCCGATACATCAAGGGCGTCTGGAATATGACTAAGAGCTTCGTGAAGCAAGCATTGCAGTATTTAACAGACGACACGGTCAGCGATGCTTTACTGCGGTACCTTCTCGACCCTATCATGGACAACAAGCTAAAGTTAGCTCATGCCAAACTCGAGAAGTTGATGGCAGTACACAAAGAACACCCTGAGACCAGAAATCACTACTTCACAGATACCTACAACGCTCTGCAACAAAAGCAATCTGAGGCCGAGACCGCCGACGTGCTCCAAAAAGCATTTGAAAATCGAAGCCACATGACAGACGATGATATTCCGTCTCTTGTGGCTATCCTGCGAGAGAAGCGTGAAGCTGATATGGACCTCGTTGCTGCCGAATCCACATACTATGCAATGGAGGCATTCTACAAGGTATATCGTCAGAATTCATCCTATTGATGCTTTCCTAATCATTTCGAACTTTAGGTTTCAATGAAATTGTTCATCGATAACGTACCAAATCTGGTCGTTCGAGCGATTATCGCTTCCCAATTGACATTCATGTTTTGTCCCAAGTCAGTCTTTGGAATGGATCCCGACATGGTGACGAAGATTGCATCAGAGTCAGAGGACAAGAAACTCCGCCGCCAAGAAATAGGTGGAAAGCTCAAAGCCTTGGAAGCCGGCAACACCCTCTGCAAACAATATGCTCTTCGTGTGACTTCTGGTTAGTCGTTGTCAGACCCTATCGTTCTATGAACCTTTCAGCTAACAGATATAGTCCGATTACCACAAGATTCGCCGATAGCCAGGCGGAGAAAATCATCATCAGGTCTATCGTCGATTGAAGAAAACTTGGCTGAAAGAACCTCAGAAGATGAAGCCTTGAATTCTGCGGTTTCTGCGGTTTCTGAAGTAGAGTCCCTATAGACTGGGATTTCTCGATTGGAAATAGTCTCTTATTTATTTTCAACAGCTACACACAATGGAACACGGTCATGGTCGTTTAAAGGAATCAATAAAGACAACTAATTGACTTGGACGGAGTCGAGATTGTTTAAGGTGCTAATTTTGAATAATATAAGCCCCGTCCTACTCTGCATCAGGGTGTCTATATTGTGAATGTCTTCCTTGACATTTGAGTGGAGTAAGCAATGCTATTCAGGATTAAGAAATTGATTGCAGCATGTTTTCTTCGTTGCATGAGGCATTTTCATGCAAGAGTAAAGACAATCTGCTTTGGCGAATAAGTCACCTCATACGTATTGGCTCTATTGTCGTTACCGAATGCCCGATCTCGAATTTGGCCATAGCAATGGCTCCAGATTCAGTCTGTGTCCTCAAAGGTAGTGCGATTTTGTTTTCATCCAGAAATCGCGAACGAAAAGGCCGCCACACTCCAAGAAAGAGAGAAATTTCTCTGATCCTGAAAGGACGTCCATCTCGCATACCATATAGAAGACAACAAGTGCTCTGAGTTCGTCGATCTGCTGGTCTTGGTCTGGAATGTTCTCCGTCGAGTAAATATACTGGGCCAATTCAACCACGTCGCCAATCCGCGTCTCGTGTAATGTGAATGAAACAAGTGTCTTGCGGATTTTGTGCAAAACGAGCTTTTTCAGATGTTCAACCCCGTACTTTTCTGCAAGTATATATAGGCGGGCATGTCCCAGAAACACTCGCGTGAAATCTTCCTCAGGCCCACCATTGGCATGAATACTGTAGTTCACATACATCTGTCCAGAAATTGTAGGACTGTATTCCCTGTGATTAAAAGATTCTCGTAGCAAAGCTTTTTTGGTTTTTTTCGACTTCTTAGACGACTTCCCAAATCCGTTACCCAAATCAAATTGCGATTCACCGAGCGGTGCAGGTGGCTCCGTGTCTGATACTGGCACCGCCCGAACTACAGATATAGTGGCGAAAGCATCCGGTACCGCTGCAACCTCAGAACCCTCAATCGACTCTTTTTGGAGAATATCACACGATGGTGTCTCATAATCTCCAGTATATGCAAACTGACAGAAGAGAGTAAAGGTGTCTTCCTGCACGTCTTCTAGAGTAACAAGTCTTGTCTGTGCCTCTGTCATAAAGCCATTCACGAGAGTGTTCAAGGTACGTGACAATCGTGATATAGCGATAGAATGAACGACTATGGGCACCTTTTCGGGACCGACATTAAAGGTGAACACATGCGAGCGCAGTAGTCTAGCGATTTAGGAACAAAATTAGCCTTCGCAAGACCAACACGGCGCGTGAAGCAAACTTACTGCTCAAACGAAGTCATCATCACATTCCAAGGTTGTGCCACTGGTGTGTATGTTTACAGGTCATAATCTCATCTGGTTGCTATACCCCGCAGGCCTTCGAGCTAAACCGTTTATGGAAAAAAAGTGCCTCGCCGCGGCGCTTCTTCCTTCGCTATGTGCTTTAAGCTAAACTGCTGTTAACTCGCTGTCGGTCGAAACTATATTTCATCATCATATCCATAAAGGCAGACGTATGATGACTTTGTACCGAGTAGAACAGGTCCTTGGAAAAGGGGATGGAGTTGTTGCATGCTCGGACATTGCAAGAGGCACCATGATAATTTCAGAGTCGCCTCTTTTCACGCTCCCACGTCTTATCCGCAATCCACAGCGAGTCTCCGAGCTAACTCTTCAGCAAGTACGTGCTTTGGATAGAGATCAGCAACGCAGCTTCTTTGCCCTCCGCAACAGCTTCAAAGAACTCTCCCCGTTTGAAGGAATCGTTAAGACCAACGCCATGCCATTGGGTACCAACGCGAGCAGTGGTGGGATATTTCCTAACTGTTCTCGTTTCAACCACAGCTGTTGCTCTAACGCCAGTTACTCTTGGTGCAACAAGCTTGGACTTGAACGGATTTTCGCCGTAAAAGACATCAAAGAAGGAGAAGAAATATCGGTCAGCTACCTATCCGTACAATTTGGGATGACACCTGGGAGTGAACGCCGACGGCATCTTTTGGACGAATTTGGGTTCCAGTGCTACTGTGATATATGCTCCCAAAACACCGAAGATGCTTCTGCAAGCGATACAAGGCGACGAAAGTTATCTCAGCTGAATGCCGCTATAGGGGATGGCATACTCATTGTCACGAATCCAGGTCGCGCTCTCAAATCTTGTAAAGATGTACTTCAGTTGCTGAAAGAAGAGGGAGAGTCAGACGTGACAGTCTATGCCGCTTACTACGACGCATTTCAGGTGTGCGTGGCACATGGTGATTTTGGTCGAGCTAGTGCCATGGCACGTCTAGCCGCAAAGGCTAAGAGTGACTGCCAAGGGAATGATGCTGACGGCATCGAGGAAATCGGACGCTTCATTCAATCACCACAAACGCACCGGCTTGCCGGCACCACGAACAAATGGAGATCGATAGTTGGACATGCTCGATCACCGGAGTCTGAAGGATTTGAAGAATGGCTTTGGCGGAAAGCTGGGTGATGTGGCATTTCAATGTCCATGCAGATATCATGGTCGTGAGTGGCTTAAGATGGCAAATATTGCAACTGTTCCAACCAAATAGCTTCCCAAAGCAAAAGCAGTATTCCAGTCTCCGGTGTATATCTTCCAGCTCACAACTGCGGTCCCACTCAAGACAATAGTGGCTGCTGAGATTAGGCGGTAGCCAGCGCTCATACGCCCTTTCCAATTCTGGATCCCCTCGCTCCGTTTCTGGCTGCATCACCAGCCGTTGCCTGCACCACCAATCGTTGCCTGCTTCCCGAGTGGACATACCTTTTAAAAGTACATACTTCTTGAGTGTATATACCTTTCAAAGGTATACGCTTACTGGAGGTATATACCTTTTAAAGGTATACACTTCCTAAGTGTACATATCTTTCGAGTGTACATACCTTTCTAAGTATATATATCTTTCGAGTGTACATATCTTTCGAGTGTACATACCTTTCGAGTATACATACATTTCGAGTTTATATACCATTTAATAGTATATACCTTTAAGGGGTATACACTTGCTAGATGTACATAAGTTTTAAGGATGTAGGTGCGCAAGTCCAAAGGATATATAAAATTAGAAAGTGTACATATTTAGAAACTTGGGCACTATCTCATCGCTCCAATCAAAGGCCGTGTCAGAGTGCCTCGTAGGCTACCGTATCTAGGGGAACCCTGTGAACCCCGTCCACAACTGTTTCTCCGGGAACCAGAAATGGAGCCGGGGGGGGGGGGCAGAAATGGAGCGGGGAGGGGGGACCAGCAAGATAGAATAGAGACGATTCAGAAGCGGAGCAGGAAGTTCAGAGATACATTAGTACTTGTCTTTAGAACCAGCCCCTCACTTGGTCTTAGATAAAGACAGTTTCCTCGGATGAGTTGCATGTTGTCGCGTTCGAGTTATCTGGAAACATACAGTATGACTTACGCAGCAAAAGCAAAGATACAGCAGTTCATCAGAAGGAAATCAAATCTGGTGAAAAAGGCAGATCAGCTGGCCCGATTGTGTTACGCGGACCTTGCCCTGATCATCCGCAAGAATGGAAGGTATTATACTTATCGGTCGACCGATCACGAACGATGGCCTCCTACCATAACAGAAATCGTACATATGAACCCGATACATCGATCTTGAGCTGACTCGAGCCTAGGAAGCATCGTATCCGTTGCCTGTCAACCTCCTATCCACAGACTTTGACCTCGTTGTTCGTAAAGCCTCGTACAAGTCGGAGGCGGACGAGCCGTCGAATAAGGAGTCTGGTTCGGTTGAGAAGGAGTCCTCAGAGGCACCGTAGGGTTTGCGGGATCTGATGACACATTGCAAAGCGAAATAGACAGGGGCCTATCCTGAATGAGGACCTGGGTGATGGTGTAATGATCCGGCTTTGCGAAGGAGACATTGGAGGACACGTTTCTTAAGACTGGCAACAGTTTGCGGCGGATACTTAATCAATCGTTATCAACGTCCCTGCGGGATCAACGTCCCCTCACTCCATACTCTATTAATACCTATATCCGTCAAAACGTCTATGATCAATCCTGCCCTCGTGCTTATCGCTCGCTGATGGTGTGCTCAGACTACGTTCCACTTCCACCTACGCTCCTTGCTAAGACACATCCGTGGAACTCCTGCAAACTGGCTTCAACACTTGTGCTTCTCCTCGCCGCTCCCAAAGACGCCGATGCTATGCATGCTGCCTTGAGATGACAATCGAGAACTTTAGGCGGTCTTCCAATCATGTCCGTTATCAAGACGACATCCTCAGCTGACCTCAGTGCTCGAGTTGCCATGGCAAAGCAAGCAGCTTTCAATGACAAAGTCTCGACTTGTACGGTTCTAGGCGTCAGTTTAGTCGATGTCGAGATGATCGAGCATGGCGAAAACCTAAATAAGATCACGAGCTACAGCTTCTTTGCGCACGTCTTTGTTCTAGATATCGATCGCGAAGAGTGATATCTCTACCAATCATGAGTCGAACACGACTACACTCTACAGGACTGACTAGAGCGAGATAGTGGTCAGATGCGAGAATGAAAGGAAATGAAGTCTTGGTTGAAGAATTTTGCAGTTCTGGCTACTGTTGAGGTAAGTACATTATCGCCCGCTAAAAGTTTTAGTTGAAATCTAAGCTAAATGTATAAGAAAGAGTGATCACAGAAGATAAACGACGCTTACGAGAAATGCTTCGAAGTCAACGTTCTTAGAATTTGTGACCAGCATGAATCGCAGGAATCGATCGTCTCAATCTATCATCTCTGAGTTAGTTGACATGAGATCGTGAACGTGAAGAACGCAGATGTTGAGAAGTTTACTTGAAAGTGATTCAACCTCTAGCACATCTTTGACGAGCAGACTAAATGCTCTTTTAATTCGTGAGAACTTTTGTGTCTCTGAGATTCAATGAAGTGAGAATTATTATGTCGCAAGAATTTTGAGCAGAAACATTTATGTCGCGAGTATTATCTAAATTCAAAGAAATCGACGGCAATCTCTTCAGTGCTGAAAACGCTAGTCAACAAAAGAGCAAGACAAGTTCATGTGCAAAGTCAACCTAATACATTAGTCTACATCTCAATGACTTTAGTGCGCTCTTAGCTTTCTGTTTGCAGTCACTAAAGCATGACTCACTATAGATAGTAATCGTCTCAGCGTTAACGCTGCTTCATATCTTTGATAAATCTTTCTGTTCTTGATCTTTTCTGCCTCATCATGTCAAGCATTGAAATCAAGTGTTCTCAGTCAACTCGATCATTGAAAAGAAAAGCATCGCAGTTTGACTCTTTTGACGATACGAATGATGAACAGACAGTCTTCAAAAGACGAAACCTATTCTCTTTACTGTCAGATACAATCAACAAGTGACTCACAGAGCTTTCGTCTTTCTCAGGTTGCAAATCAAGTCGTTTCGACAGCTTTCTGATTTGCGTTATGAATAATGATCAACAAAGTCGTTCAGATAGCATCTTCAGGTCTGAAAGCATCAGATCAGCAGTCAACAAGCAGCATGCTTATCAGTCTCTTTCTTCGCAATCGTTACAGACAACATCTGCGTCTCACACATCAGTGACGCAAGCACTCGCCTCTTATGCACAAGCATCACAATCATCATACACGTCGATGTCACAACAAACATCTCAATCACGAACGTCAGTTGTCAGCTCGAGAAAAGACTTTAAAAAATCGAAGCGAGTTCAGTTTCTCTCATATCGAGATGAACTCGAGAATCATTTCATATTTATCGACTCTTACGACATGTTCATGCTCTCAGCTATTTTCGAATTTGCGCGAAAGATCATAGAAAAAGAACGCACATCATCAGATCTTACAGATCAGAAAGTGATCTATACTCGCGAGCAACTATCTACTCTAGACAATGTCGACGAAGAAGTTACATGAACTGACTTTGTCAATACCTCTCTTTTCTCAAAGAAATTGAATTACAAACTGAGAAGCAATAAATTCATCATTGCTGTCGACGTCAATCTATCTTTCGATCAAAAAGCTCTCTCTTATACTCTTGACTCTAGATATTCGTTAGTCATCATGCTCATGCCTGAATTTCATTATGATTATTCACAAAATAGTTTCATGAGTTCTCAGTCTCATCTTTCAGAAGTCATGCAACATTCGCGCTTTCAATCATACGTTAAGTCTAACTCGTCTACTTACTGATCTTTCTTTGCTGTTGAGTACAAATCACAGTCTCATCTTGAATTCACATGAGTCGCGAAAAATCAAAATGCTGAGATCGAGTTTCATTATGTTAACTCAATCAAAACGCTCATGAGTTACATGACAAATACAGATGAACGTCAGATAATCAATTTCATAGCTTTCTCATATGTCGTGAATTCACACAATGCATCATTATGAGTTCATTGACGAGAAGATGAAGATGATTCGCGATTTGTAAGTTCAGAAGTTGATTACTATCATTTTCACAGATCGCATGACATTCGCAAGTTTCGAGCGAGTGTCAAAAATATCATCGACTATGAACTAAGTGAGTGATTAATCATGATTAAAAACGCACTGTTCAATATTCTTTCGCAAATTTCCCGTTGAGACGCAGAGAACAAAGTCGCAAAAGTCAGATGATCATCTCAGATCGATATCGTATCTTTCTTGAAGTCTTTCTTCAAGCTTAATGAGAATCTGAACAACGATGTAAAAGATGAAGATCGTTAGAGATGTTGATAATGTCAAGATGAGTTGAGAAATCTTATTCTGAAAGATATTTGCATTCGATCGATATGAAGTCTTTGAATGTAAAGTTTGAACAAACTTCATCTCAAACTCTTCATCATTCAAGGTCAAATCATCTTCTAACTGTCAAGTTCAATGTTGATAATTTAGATGATATCTTGAACAAGACATGAATTCTGATTCAAGCTATCGAGTTCTGCACACTGCTCATTTCAATAGACTCTCATGATGCAAATGAGTAATTCTCATAGTGCAGATCATCATCAACAACTGTTAGAAATCAGCATAGAGCGAGTCATATGAGTGTCATTTAACTAATAGATAAATGCTAAGAAAGAAAAGTATCTACAGAAAAGAACTTGATTCTTATATGTGTGTTTCTCAGCTCTGTGCTAGGCTTGATTAGAATGAAATCAGACGAAGACTAGGCGAAGAATAGACGAAGGCTAGAATCATAACATTACTCTTTCTTCTTGACTATTCATGTTTGCATGAATGTTGTTTCTTAGTGCGCTTTTCTTGAATATCTGATATGAAATTCATCAATCATCTTTTGAGTGTTCATAAACTCGTTGTCGTCAGCGTTATACCAGTTGAGATCGTTGTCATAGCTCTTTCATTTGACTCGATATTGAAGTTGTCTTCAATATCATTGAAAGTTCAATATATCGTCAATTTCTCATTCGTCTTCATTGTTTATCACTATTGACTTCGAAGATTCATTCTTTTGATCAGACAGAGAATCATTGACGACAGAACGAAGAAGCTCTGAATGAAATACATCATGTATACACATAGTCTCTGATAGTTTCAACTTATAGAATAAGTTAACAGAGTCTGTGATCTGAAAAGAGTTGAGCATCTTGTCATTCAATTTCTTGAAGAGTCTCACTGTAATGATGTTTCGTTCATTCAAAAACATCTTTGATTCAATCTTGTAATTGATCTTCTTTCTATGCTTGTTAGCTTGATTCATCATTTGTTTTCGTGTTTTGATCAGAGCTTCGCGAGCGAAGATCAGTGTCTTATTCATGTGATTGAATATATCTTTGACTTGAGCAATTTGCAGACGTTCGCGAGTGCTTTCATACTCAATGATGTCAAGGTCGAAGCTCATACGAGAGTGAAAGCTCTTGTTCATGAAGAAGAGAGTCAAGAAGATGATTGAAGACAAGACATTATTGTCGACAAACTCAATTATGAGTAGTCACTTGAATCAGTCGTTCTGCATGTATGAACAGAAGAAACGAAGATATCGCTCGACATTCTGATTGACTCGTTCGCTTTGATCGTTGATCTGAGAGTGATAGATGATGAACAATCGAAGAGAAATGCTCAGTCGTTTGCAAAGAAACTTTCAAAGAATGAAGATGAACTGAGAATCTCGATTGAATACAATGAAGCTTGATAAATCGTGAGTCTGATATACTCATTGAAGCAACATTTCAGCTGTTTTTTCAACTGTGATATCTTCATCATCAATAATGCAAGAAATATAATGCCTTTCTTTCAACAATTTGCAGATGACAGTCAGAATAACGTTGTAGTCGTATGAATCAGATAGATCAATAATGAAGTTCATGATTATGTTTTGTCATCGCTGTTCAGATATAAATAAAGATTGAAGCAAGTCATTTAATTTATTTCTTGATGTCTTTGAACGTTGACATACATAGCAGTTTTGAATATATCGATTCATCGTTTTTCGCATAGAAGATCAATAGTAATTTCGCTTTATGATCTTCACTGTTCTAAGAATTTCAGAATGATCAATCGACGATTGATCATGTATCTCACGAATCAGATTCATTTGTAGAAGTTCATTGAACGAAACTCATAGCTGATTATCATGAAACAAGATTTCATTCTGAGTTTGACAATTCTTCAATTTGATATCTTCATATTGTGCTTCGTCTCTTGCTATTGCTTCGCGAAGTAGCATACAATTCTCGTCGATTTCATTCACATCAAGAACTTGTCTATAAATTAATTGATCATTATTCTTCTCTAGATCAGCGATCTTCATTCAATTCAATGTCAGAATAGTAGTTCTTTGATATCAAACACGTTCATCGTTGAGATCTCTAAGCACGAAGTCAGCTCAACGAGTTAATGCATCGATCTTAATGTTTTGTTTATCAGATCAATACATTATCTTGAAGTTGAAGTCAGCTAGCTTCTGAACTCAACGCATCTGTCATCAACTCAACTTCTTGTCTTTCATCAATGAAATGAGCGCTTGATAATCAATGAACATCTTGATAGAAATGTTGATCAGCTTCAGTTCAAGTCATCAGTGTTCAAAAGCTCAAATTATGATCAGCAGTTTCTTATCATATATCTTGTAGTTGCATTCAGCAGAAGACATGTTCTTGCTATAGAAGACAATTGAATGTAGAACATCTTCGTCATCATATTGAGACAGAACTTCATCGTTGACGTAGTTGAATAAGTCAATTTCAAGAATGAAATCGCAAGTCTGATCAAAGTAACGAAGTATAAAAATCTCAGTCATACGTCTCTTCATATGATTGAATGCAGTTTGACAGACTTCATTTTATTCAAATATGATCTTCTTTTGAGTGAGTTGAATCATTAAATGAACAATCTTCGAAAAGTTCTTGATGAAGCGTTGATAGAAATTGCAGAAGTCAATGAAGAACTGCATCTGAGTGAGATTATTGAATGTAGATCAATAAACGACTGCTTGCATCTTTCGTGAATTTATCTTAAGTTTCTCGATTGACATTAAAAGTTCTAAAAAGATGATTTTCTGAACATGAAACTTGCATTTATTGATGTCTATCTGTAGATCAGCTTCTCATAGTCTATTCAAGATTAATCGTACATGTCGCTTGTGTTTCTTCAAGATCTTGCTGTAGATGATAATGTCATCTAAATAGATTTGACAAAACTGATGTAGATATTTGAACAATACGTCGTTCATATAATGTTGATAGAACGTTGATTCGTTGATTAATTTGAAGAGCATTACATGATATTTGTATGAGTCGAAGAAGGTAATAAAGATAGTCAAATCTTCGCTATCTGAGTGCATGCGTAGCTTGTTGAACGCGACAATGATGTTTAATCGAGTCAGATACTTGCTTTCTTGTATACGAGCGAGAGTCTCATCTATCAATGACAAAGAGTAGCGATTTCGTTTGATCAAAGCATTGAGCTTTTTGTAATCGACGCAGAAACGCAGACTTTCGTCTTTCTTTTCAGTGAACAAGATGAGCGAAATGTATGATGCGAAGCTGAAGAAAATAAATTCTTTGTTCAGATGTTTGATCAGATACTTCTTTATCTTCTGAAGCTTGTGATCGAACATCTGATATAGTTTGCTTCGCGAAAGTGTTTCTTCATCGATCAACTCAATTTTGTGATCGTAGAAACGATGCAATGATAGCTGATCAATCATTGCTCAATCGAAAACATCTAGATAGTCATGATATTCAGAGAAAAGCTTGATCTTGACTTGCTTGAGAACTTCAGCGTGAAAAAGCTCATGCAGATTCACTTCTTCAGACTTGTTTTCAACTGTAGTTATGAGTCGATCGATTTTCAAGATGATAACAGCAAAGATCTTGACATCTGATCATTTGACTAACATTCTATATGTTGTTGTCTCTATCATTGCTATGTTCATTGAATTCGACGTTGATTTAGAAATTTTGACGTTAGTTAAAGTCGCGTCACGCGATTTTAACTGTTCAATTAGTTTAACTGACTTCTCATTGAACTGACTGAAAGAGAGTGATTTCAGACTGAGTTGAGAGATAGTGAAAGATCTTTTCAGTATATGAGTAGAAGTCAAACTCTTCTGCTTCGTAGTTATCTTGTTGCTTGTGAGTAGAACAATTGATTTCAAATTGAGAGTGAAATTCAAAAATCGAAGAAAATCGATTTGCATATCAATTACTAGGTTAATTTTGTTCATTCAGGTTTTTTCAAGAATCATTTGATGTTGATTTAATTGAGTGATTAACATAGAAGCTGTGTCAATCATATGATCTTGAACAGTCAGATTTGAATAGATGACATGAGTAGTGAGTTTCTTAGCATAGTGATCATCGAATTCTCGAATTGACTTCGCTTTGATCAAAGTCAAAGACTCGATTTGCAACTGATCACAAACAATCTGCGCAATCACTTCATCAATGAACGAATAGTCAGCAGCTTCAATGTTTATCAATGACTTCAATAAGTAACTAATTTCATTGCTAGAAAGTACACATTCAGTAGTCAAAGATTCAGAAGCAAAAAAGTCATCTGACATGCTCATCATTGAAGAAATTAACATCTCTTTCATCACGTCTTTGATGAAAGTCTCTAGTTTTTTGCCTCGCTATCTTCGAAAGAAGACATTTTCTCATTCTTCTTATTCTTTGAAATGACGATTTCATGTAGACGAAAAGTGTATGCATGAAATGCAGAAGTGTTGATCTTGTTCTGAAAGCAATTCTTGAATAAATGACTTGAGATCTTGCAAGTATAGCAGATGATAGATGATCTTGCTGACTTAAAGATAAGAAAGAAGATAGACTTAACATAATTGATTATCAAAGTCATCATTGACAATGAAGTAGCAGCATGTTTATCAGATACAACAGTGACTTTGACAGTGACAGTGCGAAGCTGACTGTGTAACTGATAGTTGACTTGCTGTTTATTATTCACATCTTGAAGAAAGATCTTGAGATGATGAAGTGAAGCGAAGTCTTTGAAGCATATTGACAGAGCATTCTGCAAGCGATTGTTGATCTTATTCTGAAGATCGTTCATCAGAGTGCAATCATCGTAGTTTAAATAGCTGAATAGCTTCATAAAGTCAAAGTAGAAGATGTTGAAGAGCTTGTCTGTTTGTCTCAAAGCGTTGTACTCGCGATGACACTTTTAATTTCTATTCAGTTCATTGTATATTTCTTTCAGATGCTCAAATAGCTCGTAGATCGAGATGTAAGAATGCGAAGCATCATGATGACATCAAGCGAAGATATGTTCAGCAGCATCATCTTCTAGTCTAGATATCACATAAACAATACAGATATTCTCATTATCGAAGTGATCAACATTTGCCTGAAGCTTGTTGTTCATCTTGACTCTTCAGCTATCTCATGTTGATTCATCTTTGTCGATGAATACAGATGAGTTCAAAAACTTGAAAGACTTGTGATGATCATTATTGAATAAAGTGAATGACTTACGTCGAGTATGATTCTTGATAGATTGACGAGATAGAGATTTCGTAGAAACTCGAGATTCAGTAGACTGATGAGATCGAGACTGATTCGTTGAACGCTGTTTCTTTTTTAGACTCAAGACTTTCTCTCGTAGTTCAATGATAGTCTCTTCTTGAGTGTCTATTGTCATTTGATTGATCTCTAGCTCATCAAGTCTCTTGATGTGATCAACTTGAACATCGATTCATTGCTTGTTGAGTTTCAAAGTCATGTCTTGTTGATCTTTTAGCTTAATCAGCATCTTGATGATCTCATCTGACTGATTAATAGCTCATTGACGAAGTTGTTGACTCATGTTGATGTTTCATGAGATAGTGACATTCTGAGATTTCGCTGAAGCATCGAAAGAAATAAGAGAAACTCATTTATTAGCAGTGCTTCTAAGCAGATGAGCTGTTCATGACTCAACTGATTCAAAGTCGCGTCTCATTGTGAGAAATTGAAAATAAAGATAGATAGGTTGTGAGAAGATTGAGTGATTGATTTGATAAATTTGAGTAAATTTGAAGATGTGTTTTGATGAAAGTAATTCAAAGAATTTCTTGCGAATTTTCTGAATGAACGAAGTAGATTATTTCGTATCATCTACACGTTGATAGCAGAGTAGTTGATTAGCATTTATCTACTGTTAGAGATCAGCATAAAGCGAGTCATATGAGTGTCATTTAACTAATAGATAAATGCTAAGAAAGAAAAGTATCTACAGAAAAGAACTCGATTCTTATATGTGTGTTTCTCAGCTCTGTGCTAGACTCGATTAGAATGAAATCAGACGAAGACTAGATGAAGAATAGATGAAGACTAGAATCATAACAACAACAGAAGAAAGAAAAAAAAGATGTCAGACATCTGCTCTTTGAAGTTTCTCGTCAGAAGCATCGATTCGAAAATGTGAGTCTGAATCTGCAAGATTCATAAAAGATTGTGCACAAGCTTCTGAATGAATAATTCTAAAAGATGAATGTGAGATTGCTGAGTTCTTAATGAGACACATTTCATTATCAAGTACAACTTGTGAGAATCTGTGATACTATTGACTACTGTAATCTGAAATACTGTTGTCTAATGAGTCATAACTTTACTTGTTCTCTCTGCTCATCTTTCAGCTCTATTTCTGAATGCTTCATCTGCTTCACTTCTGAATCGCTCAGATTCACATCAGTCATTGTTCACATCATCAGTCATTGTTCATCTCACTAAGCGTTGTTCACGTCACAAGACGTGATTCACACTTTCAGTCGTGATGTACATCAAAAGTGATTCATCGTCGTCTACATCACGAGTCTTTGCTTACACTATAAGCTGCGACGATTCGATAATCTTTTAAAAGATCTTGTAAAGTTGAGAAATTTATTCGCGACAACTATAAGATTATCTATATAGAAGCTAATTCAAAGTATTGTTGATTTGATTAATAATTCAATTTCAGCAAACTCAATCTTTCAATCTAAATACTTGTATATTATGTATATTATGTCGAACTTCGTGAGGTCGCGACTCTTTGACATTCATCAGCAACTAGTCAATGATTAAGTGCTCATCATAGAAATATTCATCGAAAGAGTACTCTTTGAAGAGAAATTTCACAAAAATTAAAGAAAGTACTCATCAGTCAAATCTTTCAGAATTTTAAAGAAGTACTCGTAGAAAGAGTATTATCAAAGAAAGTACTTTTCAAGAGCAGATTTCACAAAAACTAAAGAAAGTGCTCATCAGAGAAGTACTTGTAGAAAGAGTATTATCAAAGAGAGTACTCTTCAAGAGCAGATCTCACGAAAACTAGAGAGAGTACTCACTAGAGAAGTATTACTAAGAGAAGTACTATTAAGAGAAGTACTATTCTCAGCTTTTGAAGAATTTACCTGTAACAAGTACTCTTCTGACGAGTGCTCTTTCGACGAGTGCTTTCTCGACAAGTGCTTTCTTGACAAGTGCTTTCTTGACAAGTGCTCTTTCAACAAGTGCTTCTTCGACGAGTGCTTTCTTGACGAGTACTACCCTCAGTTTTTGAAGAATTTGTCTGACGAGTCAATCAGAATTCTTCTCAATTTTTGAAGAATTATTCTTGACAAGTACTTTCTTGAGTATTTTCAATTTCTTGCTCAGTCGTCACATCTTTCGCAACAACAATGCTCATCGAATCTCATTCGTTATTTTGCGTCTACTTTTTATTCTGTTTACCTTCTATGTATCTCATATTTACACGTCGTTCCTGATTTTCCTGTACAGCTGTGAAAAGAGAAAGTGAGTCATGTTGCAGATACTGTGTGTCAAAGAACAGAATTTTCCATCGTCTGATTGCACTAAGAAAGTTCTTTCTTTCAGAGCAAAGAACTTTCATCACGTGATGAAAATTCCCTGATTCTTCAAAACAGTGCTTGACTTGCTCATCTCTAATTAATTTGAAAATAGATTTGATCTAGCTGTATCGTTCTCGTTTGCAGTTACAACAGCATCTTCATCGATAACAACATCTTCATCGATCACATCACTCTCATCGATCATACCATCTTCACTGATCATAGTATCTTCACTGATTACAGCATCTTATTCGTTGATACTATCAAAGTCGAAAAATCAAGCAAGAATCAGAGTACGTTGAAAACGTTCTCGTCAAATCTCTCAAACGTGCGCAACGTTCAAGCAAAGTCATACGATCTCTTCGAACCTCAATTTATCGATGTTCAGAATAACGTTGCATACATATTCGTGAACTCTTGAGTTTCTTTCTGCTATCTCAAATTGATAGATCTCGAACCTGATAGAGCATTCATTATCAGATTGATGAGAGTCATAAGCTCAGTAAATGTTGAGAAGCAAGCTGTGATTCAAGCTGCATTCTGAACTTTTGAGTCGATAAGTCTGACATTTTGCATCATCATTGTCTCAATCATATTTGAGACAATAGTCATCAAGAATTTACGTGATCTGTTGCTTGAATGTGTCTGCGAAACTGCTCATGTTGAAGAATCAAGACGTCTGCTTGTATGATGATATGAATGCGAAGCGAAATTGAGAAGAAGTGATTGGTTGCAATAATGATCTCATTCGCTCAAGAACTTCATATAGTTTGATTCATGTCTTTTGATCATTCTCTTGAGCAACGACAGTGTGTAGCAGCAGATCATTGATGAGCTTGATGTCAATTTGACTTGAGGAAAGACTAGAGTATAGTAAGAATATGTCATCGTGAAGAGATTCAAACCCTTCTCTGAAGAAAAGAGTCGATGTAGCTGAGAGTAACTGTAAAGTGTCTATGAATCGAAGAGTCAGATCTCTTTCGACTGTCTTGCATTAGCTAGATTCAAAAGAAATGTACGTTGCACGTACTTCAATTCGTGAGAAGATTCTCATAATTAGCTGACGCAAGAGAACATTGCAAAACGAAAAAGAAGAGACTCTAAAGTATTAGTGATAACATCGATCACGTCAAATTTTCACTAGTTCAAGACCAGTTATCTCATCGAAGATTGACCAGAAATACTGTCATAGAGCAGGTAACATAAGTCTCATTGTGATACTCAACGTCAATCATTTGACTCGTCTCATTTCTTATATTGTTGACGTCTCAGTGATTTAAAAGACGCACAACAACTTCTACAACAACGACAACAATCTTCTGACTTTGCGCATATCTTTTTTTCTTTTTCTTCAATTTCTTTATCTGACGCAAAAGTGTTCTTAAGCAGGTAATTTCTTTCGACTGTCGTGACACTTGACTTTCACATAAGAATCTATAGCTAACATTCATCTTAGTCGTGCGTGAATTGCTCTTCTCGAGATCATCTACAACCTTCTTTGTCGACGTAATATCTTACAGCATCGAACTTCTTGAGCAGAGATCAAGATCGCAAGTCGGCTAGAAGACTAAGAGGTGAGAGAAGCGCTCTTCTTCATCTTTCATCGAGCAGTCTTAGATTTTAGGCGACTTATACTCGTATACGATCATTTTGAATCTACAATCGATTTTGATGAAGCTATAGACTCTTGAGAATGAAGAGTTCTTGATCTGCTAATTCTGTACAGATACGCTTCTTCCTCATTTTTGACTTGTTCAGCCGCGCCTACTGTACGAAGAGTCGATTGTCTTCAGGGTAGAAATGTCGTATAGGCGGTAATCAAGCTACTCGTGCTCGCATCGTACTTTTTCTTCGTCACATTCGCTTCTGTGAACGACGTCTACTTGTATACGAATATTTTCAGTCTACTATCAGTTTCTGTGACAGTCTTATAACTCACCTCAATACGTGAGCTTACAAAGTCAACATCTGAAACTTTTGTGAATCTACGTGAACTTGTTCTTTTGAGTCAAGCCAATCAGTGCCTTGAATAATTATTAATCACATTTCAACCTCGACTGCAGTATGCTGAACTTCGTTTGCTTGATTTCTTATTCGCATCGAAAGTGACTATGATGAGTTCGATTGATGAATCTTACTATCGCACTGTGAAGTGACAGCGTACGAGAAAAGAAATTCTTCTGAGTGTTTGACGAAGTCGTGGAAAAGCGTGTTGACAAAATTATAGAGACGAGCTACTCGTTTGACACAAAAGATGATCTAACTTTCTGTTGACTCAGCACAGTTGGTGATGAGATAAGTGAAAGAGACATGTAAGAAGGTGAAATCAAACAATTAACTTATCTTGTCAGCATGTGCGCAGGGTTGCGAAGTCAGTAATCGAATGACCTGAACTAAGAGTCTTGAAAGCGTTTGATTGCAATCTCAATCACGCGTACTGCACTTTTCGAAACCCTTCTTCAAAAGTCAGAAAGTTAGGTGACTCTTCTTGTTCAACTATGATCTATCAATTCGAAGATCATGTTTCACGAAGACTCTCATCTTCACTTTCTTTGTGTCAAGTCTGCGTCGACGAGCTGGTTTGAGATCTCTCTAGAAGAACTTCAAACAAAAAACGTTACTTTCGTTGAGCTGACAATGAAGAAGAGAGAATTGTGAGTAATTTGAATAAATGTCGTCTACGAGTTCTTGAACTGATCATTTCTAGATTCATATCAGATGCTCGTCTCGTCTTTATCATCATTCAAGAAACTGTCATTATCTTTGAATTTGAAGTTAAGAAGAAAGTTGAACAATGAGTCAAGATGAAACTGCTCAAATCTCGAAAGCTTGAAGAGAAAGTGAAGGCAATGAAAGTGAAAGCAATAGAGACGAGAAACATTTACATTGAAAACTTTGTGTTCGAATAGTTGTGCAAGAGATAGTTCAAACCTTTATGAGTCGCGATCATGCTTTGACATTGAATCTGCTCGTTCTAATAAGATTTGAAAGACGTTCACGCTTCTGCTCAGTCATTCTAATGCTAAAAGTTGACATATCTAACTCAAGAGATGAGCACTCAATTATAGTCATTGACGTGTTGCATCAACATGCATGTCATGTAACATGCTTTGAAACTTTAGCTAAGTCATGACAATCGACTTCTCTGTCTTTACTCAAGTCGCAACAGAGTGAAGAATGTCATACATGAGAGCACATGACAAGTCTAAGAATAACGCAGGTATTTCAAAACTGAGTTTCATAGCATGAGAAGACATCAGTTTGAGCGAACGCAGATATTGAGATCAGATTCGACCTTTCAGATACTTCTCACATCTGCTCAGTATCATGACATACATCGCAATCGTATTCATCATTTTTTCCATAGTCTGCATCATCAGAAGACGAAGACTCAACTTTCGCCTCTTTTACGTTTCAAGAATCGTTAGCTTCGAGTGCGAGAGTGTAAAGCGATGTCTCACTTTGTTCTCAGTTTATCAAAATCAAGTTTTGGTTAGAATCTAAGATGAAATTGATCGATTTGATGTTCATGTGAAATGTGTGAATCATGAAATGAGTGTGAGCAATAGCTGAAGCCATCTGAAAACATCATACTGCTTTGTTTCTCAACGCTAGACATGCTTCAATAGTCTTGATGTTCTTGATCTGATCGTCTAACGTGTCATGCTTCATAAATGAGTATAGAGTGTCACAGACAAAGACTTGATGATTGTTCTCGATTTTTTGAATGATGATGAAGACATTTGCGAGAGAAATTATAATTGAGTGTCGAGACAACGAGAAAATGGTTCGAATCTTATGATAACACACATCTTTTCAATGCTTAAAATCAGCATGAGACTTTAAAAACATTTCAAAGTTGACATCTTTGAAAACATGAAGTGAGTCAGAGTCTGAAAAGCAGCGTACAATCGCAGTTCTATCTCTTCTCTCAAGATGATTGGTCTGAACGAGACTTGAATAATCAACGATATAATAGACTTGCAGCTTCGCTTTTTCGCTTTGAAACAGACTGCTTATTGATAACAGTGACTCGACGTATTGCTTGTACAAGCTCTCGTGCAATATACATCATTGATTCTGCCGTTCTGCATTCTCGTAGATCTCAACTGTGACGTTCGACATCGAAATAAAAGAGTGCATCGCGCACTGATTTCACACTCAACATATCGAGAAATAAAGCGCTTTGAGCATCGCAGCTCAATCAGAGAATGTTTCGCTTACGTTCTTTGATGACAGATTATAGTAGCAATTTACAACACAACTCGAAAGACTTTGAGAAAGCTTTGAGTTCAGAGAATATCTGAAGATAAGAGATAAATCTTTGCTTTGAGCTTATGCGAATACTTCGAACTCGCTATCATTGTTTCAAATCAGATTCATCCCAATATTCATTCTGAAGAGAACATGACATCAAACGAAATTGTAAATTGCAAGATCAACTGATATGTAGCAGAGCATGTGTAGCAAAGAGACAATGATTCTAGACATTATGCTTTGACGAAGATTGTTGTTGTTCAGAAAGAAAAAGAATAAAATAAGTCATTGATGAATGACAAACGTCTTACTAGTCTTGAATTAGTCAAGTCAAAATCAACAGAAAATCGTATCGAGTCGAGACTCAGTTCTTATTATCATACAGTAGTCATGAATAAATGTCAACTCAAAACGTTGTTATGATCAGATTCAATATTGAACATGATATAACTGACAAAACTTGAAAGTAGCATGAAGCTCATGATTTGATACGTTTCACCAGGTGAAAAGTCTGTAGCCTCATCGAGAAACAGATAGACATCAATGCAGATACACTCAAGATGAAGAATGACTAATGTAAATAGATTTGTAATTAAATACAAATTCTACTGTATTGATTTTCTCAACATTATTCATGCTCTCTCACTCTTCTTCGTCTTCGATTACTGCGCAGAACTCAATTTACTTCTCGACTTCTTCGTCTCAATCAATCGATTTCTTCACTCATTCATCTTCTTCAGCGCTCTTCGTGAGTTCTTCTTTCGTATGAGAAAATACCTCTGTATTGTTACGATTCTAGCCTTCGCCTATTCTTCGTCTAGTCTTCGCCTGGTTTCATTTTAATCGAGCCTAGCGAAAACCTGATCTAGAGGTGATATCATTGAAATTCTGCATCATATGTGTAAGGCGTTAACCCAATCGAGCCTAGCACAGGGCTGAGAAACATACATATAAGAATCGAGTTCTTTTCTGTAGAGACTTTTCTTTCTTAGCATTTATCTATTAGTTAAATGACATCTCTATGACTCGCTTTAGACCGATTTCTAACAGTAGATAAATGCTAATCAACTACTCTGCTATCGACGTGTAGACGATACGAAATAATCTACTTCTATTCAGAAAATTCGCAAGAGATTCTTTGAATTACTTTTATCAAAACACATCTTCAAATTTACTCAAATTTACTCAAATTTATCAAATCAACTACAATCAAATCTATTCTTATCTTTCTCACAATGACACACGACTCTGAATCAGTTGAGTCACGAACAGCTCGTCTGCTTAGAAGCACTGCTAATAAACGAGTTTCTCTTATTTCTGTCGATGCTTCAGCGAGATCTCAGAATGTCGCTATCTCATGAAACATCAACACAAGTCAACAACTTCGTCAATGAGCTATCGATCAGTCAGATGAGATCATCAAGATGCTGGTCGAGCTAAGAGATCAACGAGACATGACTTTGAAACTCAATGAGCAATGAATCGATGTTCAAGTCGATCACATCAAGAGACTTGATGAGCTAGAAATCAATCAAATGACAATAAACACTCAAGAAGAGACTATCATTGATCTACGAGAGAAAGTCTTGAGTCTAAAAAAGAGACAGCGTTCAGCGAATCAGCTTCAACCTCGTCAGTCTACGAAACCTCTATCTCGTCAATCTATCAAGAATCATACTCGACGTGAGTCGTTCACTCTATTCGATAACGAACATCACAAGTTCTTCAAGTTTTCAAACTCATTTATATTCACTGATGAAGATGAATCAACATGAGACAGCTGAAGAGTCAAGATAAACGACAAGCTTCAGACAAATGTCGATCACTTCGATAATGAGAATATCTGTATTGTCTATGTGATATCTAGACTAGAAGATGATGCTGCTGAGCATATCTTCGCTCAACATCGTCATAATGCTTCGCATTCTTACATCTTGATCTACGAGCTATTTGAGCATCTGAAAGAAATATATGATGATCAGAATAAGAATCGAAAGTGTTGTCGTAAGTACAACGCTCTGAGACAAGCAGAAAAGTCTTTCAATGTCTTCTATTTCAACTTTATGAAGCTATTCAGCTATCTAGAATACAACGATTGCACTCTGATGAACGATCTTCAGAATAAGATCAACAATCGCTTGCAGAATGCTCTATTGATTTGCTTGAAAGATTTTACCACTCTACATTGTCTCAAGAGCTTTCTTCAGAGTATGAATAATAAACAGCAAGTCAATTATCAGCTTTGAAGCGAACGTTGCATGATCATCGTCAAAGTCATCATCACACCTGAAAAGCGCGCTACTCTTCTGTCAGCAATGATGACTTCGATAATTGAATATGTCAAGTCGACTATCTTTTCTACATCTAAGTCAGTCAGATCGTCTATCGTTTGCTATATCTGCAAGATTTCAAGTCACTTGTCAAAGAACTGCTTTCAGAACAAGATCAACACTTCTGCTTCTCAAGCTTTCATTTCTCGCCTACATGAAATCGTCATTTCGAAGAATAAAGAGAATGAGAAAATATCTTCTTTCGAAGATAGCGAGGCAAAAAACTAGAGACTTTCATCAAAGACGCGATGAAAGATGTGTTAATTTCTTCAACAATAAGCATGTCAGATGATTCTTTTGCTTCTGAATCTTTGATTACTGAATGTGTACTTTCTAGCAATGAAATTAGTTACTCATTGAAGTCATTGATAGACATTGAAGCTGCTGACTATTCGTTCATTGATGAAGTGATCGCGCAGATTGTTTGTGACCAGTTGCAAATCAAATCTCTGACTTTGATCAAAGCGAAGTCAATTTGAGAATTTGACAATCATTATGCTAAGAGACTCATTACTCATGTCATTTATTCAAACCTGACTGTTCAAGATCATATGATTGACACAGCTTCTATGTTGATCACTCGATTAAATCAACATCAAATGATTCTTGAAAAAACATGAATGAACAAAATCAATCTAGTAATTGATATGCAAATCGATTTTCTTCGATTTTCAAATTTCACTTCTAATCATAAATCGATTGTTCTACTCACAAGCAACAAGACAATCACGAAGCAGAAGAGTTTAACTTCTACTCATATATTGAAGAGATTTTTCACTACATTTCAACTCAGTCTGAAATCACTCTCTTTCAGTCAGTTCAATGAGAAGTCAGTTAAACTAATTGAACAGTTAAAATCGCGCGACGCGACTTTAACTAACGTCAAAAATTCTAAATCAACGTTCAGTCTGAATTCATTCTCTTTCAGTTCAATGAACATAGCAATGATAGAAGCAGCGACATATAAAATGTTAGTCAAATGATCAGACGTCAAGATCTTTGCTGTTATTGTCTTAAAAATCGATCGACTCATAACTACAGTTGAAAACAAGTCTGAAGAAGTGAATCTACATGAGCTTTTTCACGCTGAAGCTCTCAAGCAAGTCAAGATCAAGCTTTTCTCTGAATATCACGACTATCTAGATGTCTTCGATCGAGCAATGATTGATCAGCTATCATTGCATCATTTCTATGATCACAAAATTGAGTTGATCGATGAAGAAATGTCTTCGCGAAGCAGACTATATCAGATGTTCGATCACAAGCTTCAGAAGATAAAGAAATATCTGATCAAACATCTGAACAAAGAATTCATTTTCTTCAGCTTCGCATCATACGTCTCGCTCATTTTGTTCGCTGAAAAGAAAGACGAAAGTCTGCGTTTCTGCGTCGATTACAGAAAGCTCAATGCTTTGATCAAACGAAATCGCTACTCTTTGTCATTGATAGACGAGACTTTCACTCGTATACAAGAAAGCAAGTATCTGACTCGATTGAACATCATTGTCACGTTCAACAAGCTACACATGCACTCAAATAACGAAGATTTGACTATCTTTATTACCTTCTTCAACTCATACAAATATCATGTAATGCTCTTCAAATTAATCAACGAATCAACGTTCTATCAACACTATATGAATGACGTATTGTTCAAATATCTACATCAGTTTTGTCAGATCTATCTAGATGACATTATCATCTACAGCAAAATCTTGAAGAAACATAAACAACATGTACGATTGATCTTAAATAGACTACGAGAAGCTGATCTACAGATAGACATTGATAAATGCAAGTTTCATGTTCAGAAAATCATCTTTTTAAAACTTTTGATGTCAATCAAGAAACTTAAGATGAATTCACGAAAGATGCAAGCAGTTGTTGATTGATCTACACTTAATAATCTCACTCAGATATAGTTCTTCATTGACTTCTGCAATTTCTATCAACGCTTCATCAAGAACTTTTCGAAGATTGTTCGTTCAATGATTCAACTCACTCAAAAGAAGATCATATTTGAATGAAACGAAGTCTGTCAAACTGCATTCAATCACATGAAGAGACGTATGACTGAGACTTCTATACTTCGTCACTTTGATCAGACTCGCGATTTCATTCTTGAAATTGACTCATTCAACTACGTCAATGATGAAGTTCTGTTTCAATATGATGACGAAAATGTTCTACATTCAATTGTCTTCTATAGCAAGAACATGTCTTCTGCTGAATGCAATTACGAAATATACGATAAAGAACTGCTGATCATAATTTGAGCTTTTGAACACTGATGACTTGAACTGAAGCTGATCAACATTTCTATCAAGATGTTCATTGATCATCAAGCACTCATCTCATTGATGAAAGACAAAAAGCTGAGTCAACAACAGATGCGTTGAGTTCAGAAGTTAGCTGACTTCAACTTCAAGATAATGTATCAATCTGACAAACAGAACATTAAGATCAATGCATTAACTCGTCAAGCTGACTTCGTGCCTAGAGATTTCGACGATGAACGCATTCAATATCAAAGAACTACTATTCTGACATTGAATTGAATGAAGATCGCTGATCTAGAGAAGAATAATGATCAATCAATCTATAAACAGATTCTTGAAACTAATGAGATTGATGAGAATTGTATGCTACTTCGCGAAGCAATAGCAAGAGACGAAGCACAATATGAAGATATCAAATTGAAGAATTGTCAAACTCAGAATGAAATCTTGTTTCATGATAATCAGCTATGAGTTTCGTTCAATGAACTTCTACAAATGAATCTGATTCGTGAGATACATGATCAATCGTCGATTGATCATTCTGAAATTCTTAGAACAGTGAAGATCATAAAGCGAAATTACTATTGATCTTCTATGCGAAAAACGATAGATCGATATATTCAAAACTGCTACATATGTCAACGTTCAAAGACATCAAGAAATAAATTAAATGACTTACTTCAACCTCTATCTATATCTGAACAGCGATGACAGAACATAGTCATGAACTTCATTATCAATCTATTTGATTTGTACAACTATAACGCTATTCTGACTGTCATCTGCAGATTGTTGAAAGAAAGACATTATATTTCTTGCATTACTGATGATGAAGATATCATAGTCGAAAAGACAGCTGAAATGTTGCTTCAATGAGTATATTGAACTCACGATCTACTCAGCTTCATTGTATTCGATTGAGATTCTCAGTTCATCTTTATTCTTTGAAAGTTTCTTTGCAAACGACTGAGCATTTCTCTTCAATTGTTCATCGTCTATCATCTTTGAATCAACGATCAAAGCGAACGAGTCAATCAGAATGTCGAGCGATATCTTCGTTTCTTCTGTTTGTACATGCAGAACAACTGGTTCAAGTGACTACTCATGATTGAGTTTGTCAACAATAACATCTTGTCTTCAGTCATCTTCTTGATCTTCTTCTTCATGAACAAGAACTTTCATTCTCATATGAGCTTCGACTCTGACATCATCGAGTATGAAAGCACTCGCGAACGCTTGCAGATCAATTGAGTCAAGAATATATCTGAACAAATGAACAAGACATTAATCTTCGCTCGTGAAGCTCTGATCAAAACACGAGAACAAATGGTAAATCAAGCTAATAAGCATAGAAAGAAGATCAATTACAAGATCGAATCAAAGATGTTTCTGAACGAACAAAACATCATTACAGCGAGATCTTTCAAAAAATTGAATGACAAGATGCTCAACTCATTTCAGATCACTGAGTCTGTTGACTCATTCTATAAGTTGAAACTATCAGAGACTATGCATATACATGACGTATTTCATTCAGAGCTTCTTCGTTCTATCGTTGATGATTCTCTGCCTGATCAAAAGAATGAACCTTCGAGATCAATAGTGGTAAACGATGAAGACGAATGAAAAATCGATGATATACTGAACTTTCAACGCTATAGAAGACAACTTCAATATCGAGTCAAATGAAAGAGCTATGACAATGATCTCAACTGATATAACGCTGACGACGACGAGTTTATGAACGCTCAAGAAGTGGTTGATGAATTTCATACCAGATATTCAAGAAAAGCGCACTAGAAAACAACATTCATGTGAACATGAATAGTCAAGAGAAGAAAGTAATGTTACGATTCTAGCCTTCGTCTATTCTTCGCCTAGCCTTCGTCTGATTTCATTCTAATCGAGTCTAGCGAGAACCTGATCTAGAAATGATATCATTGAGACTCTGCATCATATGTGTAAGACGTCAACTCAATCAAGTCTAGCACAGAGCTGAGAAACACACATATAAGAATCGAGTTCTTTTCTGTAGATACTTTTCTTTCTTAGCATTTATCTATTAGTTAAATGACACTTCTATGACTTGCTTTAGATCGATCTCTAACATGTATCTTGACTGACGTAAGCATATTCTTCAACAACTTAATCGCAAAGTCTTTTGTCATATTCTTCAACTTCATCGACGCAAGTGTGACAGCTGCGCTGAGAAAAGAGCTATTGAAAGACGTAACGATGACAAGATTGCTGACACTCTTGACGAGAGTGAGAAGATCAATGAGCATGAGCTTGTTGACGCAGAACTGAAGAACGACAGATTTTTAAGCAAGAAAATCATTGACATGTTGTTGTTGTTATTGTTGTCTGAGAGTTTCTTTACTGAAAGTAGCAATGAGTCTTGAAAAGCTGTCATCAAGAAAGTACATGCAAGTGAAGAGCTCAAAGATTTGAAAACATGTGATCATGATAAATTCAACTTTAATATCTATACGATCTGATTGAATTAAAGCTTCATCAAGCTTTTCAAAACAGTTGATTGTCATCACTAGAACTTTTTCTTCGTGCGAAGTCACATCATCGATAGCGTTGAGAAGATCAAACAAGCTGATTTTCTTGTTTTTTCTATCTTTCTCGTTGTTCTTCGAAGCGTTCTTAAGAGTCTTGCTAAGTTCGACGTCAATTTTCGCGATTGCGTCGTCGACTGATTTGACGAATTTTTCGTCTTCTTCTTGACGTTTAATCAGGTTAACGCTGTCGATATCTTCGAGCAGAACTACACAGCGTCAAGACAGTGAACTGAACATTATTTTCAAGTGTTTCTCTGTAAGAGTTCAATTCGCAAGCGAGATGCAGTAAATATCAAGGTCGAAAACGTCAGCGATGACTCAGGCAAAACTGAATTTGCCAGTTTCAGAGAGCTTTTGAAAACGTCAGCAAGAGTAAAAGGCATTTAGTGATCTTTGAGATAGAATTATACTTACTTCATGAAACAAATACTCACGATGATAAGAAATATCGCGATCGACGTATCATCTGAGAGTGATTGAATGCAGATACTCGTTTATATTCTTCAGAACTTAAGTTTTCTCATCGTGATTCAAGATGATCATGTGCATAGATCTAAAAGATCTCATTGCAACTTTTTGTCACATATTGTGTTCTTCTCTATTCTTTTTACTTATCGATCTGCATACAACAGTAAGAGCAATTTTCTTATTCAGATGATGATTATGACAGTTCTTCATGAGATTTTTGATAGATTGAGATGAGCATTCAATACAGATAAGTCGAATGCTCTTTGCTTCATGAAAATCACTACCTCTCATCATCTGTTTAATAGAGCAACGAAACTCAAAATATCAATCTTAATGAAAGAAGATATGACGATCAAAGTAGGGCTGAAATATTGAAGAAACTTTGAAATTTCAATTACTAAAGTTGATGAGAGTGTTTGAATTCAGTTCATTCGCTGTCGTGTTCAGATCATGAAAGTCTCAGACATGCTTCTGTTCAGTCTTGATCATCAAGTTACGTGAGTTAATGAATATCTTATGATCATTAAGTTACTTCATGATGTGATTATAAATGTCATCGTCAGAATCAATGCTGATAAAGCATGTAAAGTATTTCTCAAAGACAGCATATGCATGTTGATCAAGAAATTTTAAAGAAGTGAAGAGTTCAAAGATCAGAAGATTGATGAACACAATGATAGTGATATCAAAGTCTAGCACATTGAGCAGAAACTTCAAGATGATCGAATAGTCTGAAATGAATGCTTCGAGAACGTTGATAGATAACTGCATGATACTTGTCATTGAATTGTCTTTCATCGAATCTGCAGACTTTATAGTCTCAAAAGCTTTGCTAAAAGTCATGCTTCAGTTTGATGAGTTTGAAAAGAAGTGATCAAGTCAGAGATGTAAAGTGTCAGAATCGTGCCTAGATGATACAATCAATGAAGATCAGAATTGATAGTGCTTGATCTTTAGAAATAGCTATAACTGAATATTAAGAATACAGAAGAAGATTGATACAAAAGCTTCTATTTATGTAATGTTCAGAGACTGCGCTAGGCTCGAAAGAAATGTGTTTGTGACATGAGAAGAATGTGATGTAGATGAACAAGATGTTGATGAAAGAAAAGAGTGTTGAGAAAGAAAAAAAGTGTTGAGACATATCTGAGTCATATCTGAGCCAAACCTGACTAGCTCGCTGATTAGCCCTAATCATTACGCAGAGAACTTGCTAGCGTTCACTGCGAATTGATTAGAACTTCAGTCTTGTTCAGTCTTGATACGCTCGTAACATTACTTCTTCCTTCAAAAATTCATGTTTGCATGAATGTAGTTCATTTGCTCGCTTTTGTTGATAGTTATTTCGATATTTTAGCGCGATTTGTTTGAATATAGCTTATGAAATTCGTTCAAAACTTTCTCTGAGTCATCGAATTTCCCTTTATCGACATAGTATCATTCGTTGTTTCTATCTAGATCTGTTCATTTGACTTTGTACTGTATTCGATCTCGATAGCGTCTGAAGTTCAATATATCGTCTATCTCTCAGTGTTCATCATCTTCAATAATGATGAGTCTGAGTGATTCTGAATGCTGTTCTGATAGAGAGTTTTCTGAATACGATCGCAGTAGCTTCGAGCTGAACATTGAATGCAGATGCTTCATGCTGACTGATAAACGAAGATGATAAAAGATACTCACTTTGACAGTGATTTGATAGAGATTTAGCTGTTTATCTTTCAAATCTTTGCAGAGTCTCGTTGTCTTGACGTTTCTGAAAGATAGTCAAACTCAGTCATCTACTTCATAGATGACGTCTCGTCTATGTTTATTGATCTGAACTTCAATGATCAGCTTCGTCTTTTTCAATTGTTGACGGTCGAAGTTCAGTAGCTCTTTCATTTGAATGACAATATCGTCTGCTTTTCTAGCTTCAAGTCGTTCACAAGTTGTTTCGTAGTCAGTTGTATCTGAATCGAAACTCATTCGAGAGTGAAATTCTTTATTGAAGTAGAAGAGAATCATTGAAGTGATCGAGAAGATATTGAAATTGTCACTGAATTTCATCATAGATATTCATTTGACTCAATCGTTCTGCATGTAATTGCAGTAGATTCTAAGTTCTCGTTCAACGTCTTGATTGACTCATTTCGATTGATCATCGATCTTAAGATGATAAACTGTGAATAGACTAGCTGTGATTCTCAGTCGCTTGCAAAGACTTTTTCACATAGTCGATATGAATTGAAAGTCTTTGTTTGAAACAATAGAACTGAGTAGATCATGCAGTCGATAGACGTTTCATAGCATGATTCAAACCGTTTTTTCGACTGAGATGTCATTGTCTTCTCAATGACAGAGAACATAGTGACGTTCTTTGATGAGACAACATATGATTGTGCAAATGACGTTATAGTCTTCTGACAGAGATAGTTCAATGATGAAGTTCATAGCTATATCTTTTCAGCGTTTCTGTGAAATCGAAAGAGAATGATGAAGTTCATTGATGCTATTTCTAGAGACTTTGCTTTGCTGACAAGCATGACAGTTTCGAATGTATCGTCGAATAGTAGCTTGATGATCTGATCAATAGTAGAAACGCTGAACTAGATCAATGATTCATTTATTGTCGAGATGAGAGATTGAAGATTGATCATGCACTTCTTGTAATAATTTCGTGTGCATGTTCTCAGAAATTCACAGTAGATCTTTTCTAAATAGAACGTCGTCAATGATTTCGCAGTTCTTTAGTTTAGTGATATGAAATTTGAGCTTGTTTTCGTTCATAGCTTGCTTATATTCGCTGCAGAACTCATCTGTTTGATTGATCATTCATACTCGTTGATAGAGATTTGCTTTCGATTCAATAGATAGAACATCGACTCTATCAAAGATCAGAATAGTCTGAAAATGATCTTCAAGACGCTGAGCTGATTCAGAGACGTTTGCTAGAAGCATTCTGATTAAAGCATCAACTTTAGTGTTCATTTTGCCTGACTTAAAGATGATCTGAAAGTTGAACTTCGATAGAATGTTCAGATAGTTGACTTGTCGTCGACTCAACTGTTTGTTTTTCATGAAGATCTTCAAAGTCTGATGATTGATGAACATTTGAATGAGTAGTTCAATGCATTTCAGCTTGAGTCGTCAGTGTTCGAAGCATCAAATAATGACTAGCAATTTCTTGTCATAGATGTGATAATTGATTTCAGCGAGAATCATGCTTTTACTGTAGAAGATCATCGAATGAAGAACTCTCTCGTCATCATACTGAGATAGTATTTCATCTTTTACATAGTTTAAAGCATCAGTCTTCAGAATAGCTTGTCGTTTGAGATCAAAGTGACGAAGTACTGAGATTGAGCTGACTTGTTTCTTTAGATTGTCAAAGACTTAAACACAGATCTCATTTCAAACAAAAGACGTGTTCTTTCTAGTCAGCTGAGTGAATGATTTGACTAGCTTCGAGAAGTTCTTAATGAAACGACGATAGAAGTTAACAAAATCTCACGAAGCTCTGAATTTCTTTTAGGTTGATCGAAGTGATTCAGCTGACTATGACTGTCACTTTGCTGAGATTCATACGAAGATCTAGTTCTGATACGATGACTTCTAGAAAAACAGTCTCTTCTACATTGAATTCGCACTTTTGAATATCTATCTGCAGTTCAGCTTCACGTAGTCAACTCAATACTAGTTTAACATGATTTCTATGTTTCTTTCTCGTTTTGCTATAGATGAGAATGTCATCAAGATAGACTTGACAAAAGTCGTTCAGAAAGTTTCATAGAACATCATTCATATATTGCTGAAAGAAGATCGATTCATTAGTCAGTTTGAATGATAGCATCTTGTATTTATATGCTTCTAAAGCAGTGATAAAAGTGATGTAATTCTCGTTATCGAGATGCATTTGAAGTTTGTTGAACGCTGATATGATGTTCAATCTAGTCAGATGCTTGCAACTCACTATTTTATCAATGATCTCGTCTATCAGCGATAGAGAATATCTATTTCTTTTGAAAATGACATTTAGCTTTCGATAGTTCACGCAGAATCGAAGATCTTCATTTGCTTTGAGAACGAATAGAATGAAGAAGAAATAGAGAGTCTGACTAGAAGTGATGAATCTCTTCGACAGATTCTCGTTTAAGTACTTCTTTACTTTCAGAAGTTTGACAGAGAACATTCGATAGACTCAGCAGCAAGAAGACGTTGAATCACTGATGAGCTCGATTTTATGATTGTAGAAGCGATGAGAGAATAGTTTATTCAATTGAGCTCGATCAAAAACATCTAGAAACTCATGATATTTCGATGACAGCTTTGCTTTAATATCTTTCAAATTCTGAGTCGTTTCATTGATTGAAGAGACGTTTAGAGCGTTCAAATCGTTCTGAGTATTGTACGCGATTTTCCTATTGATGTTCATCATGAATAGAGCAAAGACTTCGATCTTGTTCTTCTTTGAATGATTCAACAGCGTTTTGAACGAAGCTGCGTCTATGCTTCAAATCGAGAATGACTCTTTTCGAATGAGTCGTTTGAGCATCATAAAGATCTTAGTCTGAGTGGTTGAAGAAGACGAAGTTGACTGCAATCAACTTGAATGCTTTGAATTGAGGAAAATCGGAAAAATCGAAATAGAAGTATTCAATTGATTCGAAAAAACAATGACGTCGTTTTGCATATTCAATAATATTTCGTTTTTGTTCATTCAGAGCTTACTCAATATGACTTCATGATGATCGATATCAGCTATCAGCATTGATACAGTCAATTTCTTATGACTTTCGATGATGAGATTGAGTAGAATTTTATGAGTGATGATCTTCTTAGATATCTTTTCATCATAATCTCTTATTAGCTTCTCTTTTGCCAGTGATATAGATTGAATTTTCAGTTTCTCGCATACTTTATTGACTAGATTAAAATGTATGATCATGTAGATGACTGAATCACTGTCTATTAGAGAACAAAGGCTGAAAGATTGATTCTGAGAGATGAGATGAGCGTCAATTAGAAATGACTTTTCAAAGTAATTTTCTTTCGATAGAATTTCGTCTAGTTTGCACAAAGATATAATCTTTACCTCTTCGATGACTTTTGAAGAGATAACTAGTTTTTTGAATCGAAATTCGAATCGAAATCGAAGCAATCATATTCATTGTTCACTGCATTGATTCTAGTAGGTCGATCGAGACACTCTTTAGAGCTATGACCTGATTTATGACATATGAAACAGCTTTCGACTAGAATGTCTGCTTCTTTGACGCTAGTTAAAACCGCGTCACGCGACTTTAGCTGGTCAGACTTCGAGTGATCGACTGACTGAGTGACAACAGTCACTCTATGAAAGATAGTCTTAGAAAGATCATCGACGCGTTTGATCTTGTTCTTGATCTCTCGAATGACTCGCTGATCATTATTCAAATGAATCAGGTAGAAACGAATTTCTTTTAGAGAATCAGATTGAACTAGTTGATCTACTCAAACGAATCGAAGACGAGAGTGTATTTTATCTTTCAGATCAGCGATCAGTTGCTTCTCGTGATAGTCTAGATAGAAAGATAGACGTTGAAACTGAGTATAGAATTCACTGAATTTCTTGAATTCTTGAATCAAGTTGTAGTATTCCCTACGAAAGTTGACTTTCTTATTCAAATCATCGAACAACTGAGCTAGCTCTTTCAAAAGATCGTCGACGATCTTATAGAGATTGACACAGTCACGTTCGCGTCTAGCTTGAGTGATCTCAGCTGCGTCATCGAATAATCTAGAATGTATATAGCTCAATTTGACTCGTTCATTAGAAAAGAGATCGACGTTGATCTCTAGTTTATCCTGAATTTTTCCGTATCAGTTCTCTCAAATAGAGTTCTTTTCATCAGTAAACAGCGAAGAATCAGGTATTTTTTGAGATCTAGAACGCTCAGAGTAGGTGAAATCAGAAGAAGTGTTTTCTTTAGCTTGAAGTCTAGTCTTCAACTCTTTGATTTCGTCTTCTTGTTGTTTATTTAACTCGTAGAGTCGATCTGTTTCTTCATCAAGAGCTAGACTTCGAGCCTTTCAGATTTCGTAGAACACGAAGAGTATTACCGTTTCAGCGAATGATTCGTCATCTTCATGAATGAATGATGCAGCACTTGATGATTCCGTTCGTGATTTCGATGAATCAGCATCAGAGATTTGAGAGAAACGATTTCGAAATTCTTCGAAACGCTCTTCAGTGAGCGAACGACTAGACATGATGAGATTTGTTTTGAAAGAGGGTCGAACGAATGACGATGCTCGACGGTTGAAGAAGAAAGACGTATAGAGTGATGTTTAATCTTCAACAAAGAAGATGAGGTTTGTTTGTTGATTGATTTGATTGATTCTCTAGCAAACAACGAAGATTCTTTATTGTTGAATCTATCGATCGGTTTGATTCTTGAGCAATTCACGAAGATTCTTTATCGTGATTCTCGTAATCGAGTGAACTTTGCGTACTTAATGAGCGATAAGTAGTCTAGCAATTCAAACAGTCTCGTCGTTGATTCTATTCAATTCTCTAGTGTTGTTCTATCTTTCAATTATCATCGATCATCAGGTAAATGAATTTCTTTAGACTCGTTCTGCCTAGACGAGTATGTTGAATGAGTAATGAGATCAGTATCGTGTGATTAACGAATTCTTAATATAATGTCAGAATCGTGTCTAAATGAGTCAATCAGCGAAAGTCAGAATTGAATAGTGCTTGATCTTTAAAGATAGCTATAACTGAATATTAAGAATACAGAAGAAGATGAGTACAAGAGCTTCTATTTAAGTAATATTCAGAGACTGCGCTAAGCTTGAAGGAAATGTGTTTGTGACATGAGTAGAATGTGATGTAGAAAGAAAGATGATGTTGAACAAAGAGATGTTGATGAAAGAAAATAGAGACTGAGCCAGATCTGAACTAGAGGCACTGACTAGCTCTATTCAGCCTTGGTACGCTCGTAACATTCACGAAGATTCTTTATCATGATTCTCGTAATCGAGTGAACTTTGCGTACTTAATGAGCGATAAGTAGTCTAGCAATTCAAACAGTCTTGTCGTTGATTCTATTCAATTCTCTAGTGTTGTTCTATCTTTTGATTATCGTCGATCATCAGATAAATGAATTTCTTTAGACTCATTCTGCCTAGACGAGTATGTTGAATGAGTAATGAGATCAGTATCGTGTGATTAACGAATTCTTAATATAATGTCAGAATCATGTCTAGATGATACAATCAATGAAGGTCAGAATTGATAGTGCTTGATCTTTAGAAATAGCTATAACTGAATATTAAGAATACAGAAGAAGATTGATACAAAAGCTTCTATTTATGTAATGTTCAGAGGCTGCGCTAGACTCGAAAGAGATGTGTTTGTGACACGGAAAGAATGTGATGTAGATGAACAAGATGTTGGTGAAAGAAAAGAGTGTTGAGAAAGAAAAAGAGTGTTGAAGCATATCTGAGTCATATCTGAGTCAAACCTGACTAGCTCGCTGATTAGCTCTAATCATTACGCAGAGAACTCGCTAGCGTTCACTGCGAATTGATTAGAACTTCAGCCTTGTTCAGCCTTGATACGCTCGTAACATAAAGAATTCGTTGTTTTATATGAAGAATATATGAGATCTTAGAGATCTCTTATGATGAGAAGAAGAAGAGTCTCATTACAAAAGATGAGGCTGAAAGATCATTCATTCATTCGTTGTCTTCAAATTGAGCTAACAAGAAGCTAAATGTTTGGTTCGAATGAGAAATGAAAGACTGAGTCACTAGTCTGAGACTCAAAAGAAACAGCAAAGAATAAAGACATCTAGATGACAGATCTCGATCATGCATGCAGAGAGATAAAGTCATATTTTGCATGAGAATGAGTTTATCAGCGAAAGAGATGAGCTCTACGATCAGATAGACACATGATAAGAAAACGATTGTCATTTTGCACGATATCTATCTATGTTTCAGCATCATCTCGCTCTTGTCTTCATTGACTAGTGTGCAGAAACTCATGAGACAGAAATTCAAGTATTTGATAAGAGTGCTTCTGTATCTGATTTAGTCATCGAAGTTTCATATTGAATATCACATCTATCGCAGTGATCGTCACATTGTACTCTTTTTCGACAATTTCATCAAAGCATTTATCAATGTGCTCTTTTGAGAAAAATTTGACAGTCAAAGACTGTGTTGATCATACTGCGTAATCAACAGACTCAAATTAAGAGACAAAGTTGAAGAATTCAAATGACAAGATTCTTAAATGTTGAATCATTAAAATTCTGTTGAGTGATGTTGACTGAGTACAAAGATCTGGCAAAGTGTACTGCTTCGATCGAAATCTTGTTTCTCAATCATTTTGTTGTCACGATGTGAGAAACACGCAAGAGTTGTTGATTGTTCATTGATACTTGATGAGTGATGACACGAAGATGAAACCTGCGTCTTTGTTACTTTTACTGTCGAATAAACGTCGCTACTGACTTACTATTGATCGATTTCATTGCACTGTGAATATTCAGCAGAAAATCAGACAAAACGTAAGATTGTTCAAGCGAAGTTGAAAAAGAGAATCGAATGAAATGTTCTTTGTCGTTGTATATAAGCTCAGTTTCAACAGACACGCTTTATCTCTGAGTCGTTCTTTCATCTCAAGCGCAGAGTGAAGATCAAAGATGCAGATACTCTGATGAGTCTTCTTTTCTCAAAACAGGAAAGCGTCTTCAAATTCAAAATGAAAATGATCAACTTCTTCGATCTATGTATGATCTATCACGTAATCTAGCTCGAGTTTACTTTCAGAGTTTCGCGAAAGCTTTGAAGTAGTCTTGTTGATGAGATCTTGAACTGAGAAACGATGACGAGCTTATGCTCGACTCATTCACGCTTTTCAAAGTTTTGAGGCTTGTGATTCTTGTTGATTGAGAAATGCAAGATCTGACTCGTTTTCAGCGACATATCTGACATACATACATTCTCTCGACCTCTTGACGATAGGTTTCATCGCACAATCTATTATCTACACAAATGATCTGAGTCTCTTCGCATATCAAGAAGACAGAAAGAAAGAAAGTCTAAAGTCTATTAAGTTCTTGAAAAGACATTTTACTTTCTGCAGTCATTACAGCACGAATGATCACAATAACAATTCTTGCATCGATATTCTTTTGTCGATTCTGTTTATTCTTTGCAACGACAACATCATCTCTTGCTCTCTCTTCGTTTCTTCTTCTCAAAATCATGCTTCAGATTTTCTCGCTGGTTTACTCGCTGTTGTTTGATCTCGCTTGAAGTCGTACGAATCTCGTCGAGCAATGATTGACTGCTTTTCCCGTCACTGTAGTCTTGCGTTCGTGAAGTTTTTCAAGAAGATGTGCTATTTCTTAGAGCTTTGCTACTGCATCGCTTACGACCTTGTAAAGACGACGCTGCCAAGTTTGAGAATGTTCATGTTCGATCACTTTATTGATATTGTCAGCATTCATCTTAATATTGAATCGAGCGACGAACTCTGCGTTTTCATTCTCTTCGCCTGCTCTTTCGTTTCAAACGTTTCAAACGTCGTAAACCTTGCAGACTTTTGCAATCATCTCATAGCATTTGAAAGCTGATTCAGTCTCAGTTTGTCTGACATGCAATGCAGTCTTGCAGAAACGTAATTCATTTCTTATTTCACTAAGCAGTATTTTTCCAGTATCAGAGCTTGCGTTCTCTTGAGTACAATGTAACACATTGCGTTCTCGTTTCGCTTCACAATCTAGCAATCTTTTCAGACTGATGATATCAAGAACTGCAGTATTCACGATGATCAGAGTATCATCGAAATCTTCTCGAATGTCAATCACGACTTTCAAGATTTTCAGCAACTTTTCAACATCTGATCTGCGCTTCGATAAACGACACAATTCTAGACAGCTCTCTCTATTCTGCGCTTCTTTTTCATCTTGCTTGTGCTCACTGTCACTTCTTTCGTTAACGATCTCTGAAGATTTAGTGTTAGATGATGTGTCGAGAGCGACGTCAGAGTCGTTTTCATTGAGAGTCTGAAGAGGTTTTTGACTTTGAGGTTTTCTCGCATCTCTAGCTTGAGTGGCTGAAGCAGATCTCGTTGAAGAAGATAATGAGGTAGAATTTGTCATGAATGCAAAACTCTGAAGAAACCAATTTTCTCGTTGACTCAACAGATTCTTATAATTCTGTTGAAAGCTGCGTGGTCAAAGAGATCGAGAAAGAGCTTCTGCAAGACATCTCGTGTATGTGATGAGATCAACATGATCATGATTCAAGTGCATCTACAAGAACTAACTTTCAAAGAGTAAAGATTATTCAAGATTGATTGTTTCTCAGTCAAGAATTACGATGAATTGATGAACATACACATGTGACGAGAAAGAGTTGCAGACGTAAGACTCTTCTCATGAATATTAGATCAATCATGAACCTGCTTTCAAAGAAGGTTTATGAAAGTTCTAGAATCGGGAATGAAGTTGTCTCAGAAATAGAAATGAAGATGAAAAAGTCTCAATCGATCGTAGAGTTCTCAAAATTTGAGAATGAAGATGCTACCTAGTTGCAAAGAGAATGAATCTTTACTTATCATAATCTTTCATCTTTCCTGTGCATGCAAGGCTCAACGTTGAACGTTACTCTTCTTTCGAGTCATTTCGCATTATGAGATAATATTATCTCTATCGAAAGACTATGTCTAATGTGTGCTTCATGAGAAAAATACGTAATCGTGAAGAAAGTAAGCTCTGATACCGAACTTCGAAATTGTGTCGACGACATAAGTGAAAGAAAATGCTGTCAAAGAGAGTACTGAAGATGACGATACTAAAAATGGCAGTACTGAAAGTAGCAGTATCGTAGATGAGAGACGTGCTCTACATAAGTCTCATCTATGACGTACAACTCTTGAATCTCTCTTCAGTTCTGAATGTCACCAGCTTCAATTCTCGATGATCTCGTTCGCTTCTTGCTGTTTGTATTTCTTACAGTGATCATAACTCAGCTTCGCTGTATTTTCCATCTCTTCGACTTCTACTATCAACTTCTCTGATTGACACAAAACTTCATTCATTTGACCTCTACATGATCAGTCATTTGAGATCACTTCGCTTTCAGCATTAGCACAATTGATTCGAGATTCTCGTTCTTGACAAGAAGATCTTTAGTGAAGTGTGTTATTCGATGACGTCAGCTCAACGATGACGACATGTAGAAGCAGCACATGAATAAACGTGAATTGTCGAAATGTGAGAACTTTTCAGAAATATAAGCTGTAGCGTAAGGTCAGAACGAACTGAGAAGAGTAAAGAGCGACAAAAGATAGAGCAATCAAGAAAGTATTTAGTCTCATCAGAAACATCATCGATCTCTTCTTTCATGCGAAAAATCATCTCTTCTTCTTCTTCGTCTTCTTCCTTTTTTCCCACTTGAATTTCTGATAAGCTGAACGCGTAAAGCTTTCTGAAGTCGTTCAAATCGTCGGTCAATGATTTTCTTGATGTCGATGTAATGAAGAGTCTTTCGTTGCTAGTGTCAGTATTGCGATTGAGAAGCTGCCGTGATTCACTTGAGATCTCATTTGACATATTTCCGTGAATTTTCTTGAGAGTCTAACTTCTCTTCATGATATTGCTACGTAGCGAGAACTGTTCGATGATAAGTAGTAGAAAAACCTGCGGTTTTTATCAGTACTGTCTTTCGCCTTGAGCTTCTATTATCACTCAACTTACCTCAGAGAATAGAGAACTTCGAATTCATAAATACATCTGTCTCACTATCAAAGCTACTAGCGTCGAAAGAATGATCAAGAAACTACAAATAACGCTGACGACAAGAGAAGACTTTCACTTGTGATCACTCTGAAGTTGATATAAAGTTCATCAGTAAACGGAACTGAAGCACAAAGTCTTTGAAAAGTTGACGGCAAAAACAGTTCAAAAATGCAATGTCTCGTTGTACAATCTGCAGTTCAAATGAGCATGCATAAGTTCTGCAATGATATCACGATTGTATCTGATAAACGGTAAAAACCTCAAGACGATGAACGCAAAGATGGCAACAAAACTAACAGAGTTGAAGAATCATTCAAAGAAAGTTTGACGAAAGATCTGCTGCATCATTAAATGCTGTGATCGACAATCAGCATTTGATCTGAGATGTTCACTCAAGACATACCTCTAAGATTATTACACATGTGATGAAGAAGCGAAGAAGAAGGTCAATAGAGACTCAAAGATGTGTTTCTACACGACACAGTCAGAACTTACGACATATACAGTCGTTGAAAATGTCTTTGCTTACCATCGTGAACGATTGTTGAGACGTTCAGAGCACTTAAAACGACTAGAGCGATGTCAGAGTTGCATTTCAATATCATGATTCATGTCTGTAGTTGACAACACAGATCTTGAAACAAATTCAAGCGAACGTGTTGTCAACGCAGAGAAAGAAGTGCTGCAAGAGTGACAACGAGAACACAAGTCAGAACAGCAAGATGAACTATTGATGAGACTCTTTTCATAATTAAAACAGAAGACATGCAGGTGAGAATGCAGAAGACAGTTCAGTGAATTGATTCAAAAGGCAAAACGAGACAAATAAAATAAAACTTCCCATGCATAGATGCACGAACATGATATAGCAGTCGCTTCTCTTCTTATTCGTAATTTCATATTACGAGAGTTCAGAGCTCAATACGATCGAAGAGACGAACGACATCGATCTTCTCATTGACGAATTCTTTTCACAGTATTGACTCGAGTTCTCTGACTTTCAGAGTTTGCGATTCTCATTCACAATGAGTTCTGTCTTGATAAAGCAATAGTAACTGACGAAGTAGAAAGATATAGCGCACTAGCACAACATAGAAAAGCAGTCATAGGCGCTCATATTAATATAGCCATCTATAAGTCTTCACTCTTTTCTGTGAAGCTCAGACAGATAACGTAGGCGATTTCAATAAAGGTGTGGTAATCTTTTCATGAAAAGATCGTGCGTAAAGAGAACTACGAAGCAAAATTAGAATGCAGTCTTTTTTGTTTGCTACACATCGATGATCTTTGACGAGCTTTTTGAGAACCAAACCCTTTCTGACAGACTACGAAGTATTTAGCTGAAATAGGTTTAGAATGCAAAGACAATTGTCTTCGCATTCTAAACTCTTCTTGACAAGCGCGAATATCAAGATTCAAACTTAGTTCTGAGTCTGTGCTTGTCTCAACTGAAGCTTCAAAAATGAAGGTATTGAACAACATTGAAAATGCCTTGCTTTGGGCCCTACGCAATTCGTCTCCCTCTTCTATACTACAATCAGAGGTAAGTTCAGCTGCTATTACGATAATTCGATCTAACCACGAATTCAGCGATTATTATCATGCTTCAAGAACTTTTTTAGTCGCGGTTCTCATGCGGATCGGCGAAAGCTTTTCCAGTCATTAGAGCATTCGGCCAGTACTTTGCGATCGCCTTCGCCCTCGCGTTCGCCGCTCTCTACTCAGCACTTGACTGACGAACCTCTGACATCATCTGAAACCGGAACATATTCAATCAGAGCATCTTCATCTCAGCGAGCGTTACAAGACTCTTTTCTGCCCGTTCTTCCTTTTCAGCCATCTTTCGATGACATCGCACTTTCTTACTTCACGAATGAGCTCAAGACCAGAGATTCAGAACGAATACAGCTTCTGGTTCAGGTTGCTCATGACTTCGTTCAGACATCGATTCTTTCACGCTCATCATACGATCAGCTTTGATCGACCAAGTCTGACATATTCAACCAGTCAGAGATAGAACATACATCACGCATTCGTCGATTGCACAAGAGCCTCAGAAAGATTAAACAAGGCAGTAAAGAGTACGACTGTGCCAAGCGATTCGCTCTTCTCTTTTTGCGTCAGAAGTTTGATGAGATCGTTGCGTCAGTTGAGAATACAGAATTGAGCTATGAACAAAAGAAAGCAACTGTTGCCTACAAGCGAATTGCCCTTGATCTCTTCACAACTGTCACAGCTCTAAAAGATGAAAGAAGACGTAGTCGACTTTATTTATTCCTCTTGACAAAGTTCGGTCCGAGTGACTTACTGAAACTCGATGATGATGTCTCATCTCTGTGAGCTATGAGTATCTGACTCGTATGCAGCAACAACTGACTGTTTATGTTTTCAACTAGATGGGAGCGAAGACTTCTTGACGACGACATCGACCTCTTGATACGCTTTCGAAAGGAAAATTTTCCTAAAGTCGACGAAATTTTCCGCGACCTTGATTTCCTCAGTACTCGAACCCTGTTGCACGGGTTGGTCGCCTATGACTGGACTTACAAGGAGCTTTCCGAATGTCGAAGCGACCTTATAACACAATTGGTTAAATACGTGGACCCGAAGCAGCTGGCTCATGGCCAGGTTCAGGCTTTTGGCCGCGAGCCGTACCGGAAACGCCGTCGCTTAGAACAGAACAGCACATCACTGGAGCTCTCGACCCGCTCGGATTTCGACCGGCCGCATCAAAACTCTGAGGGCTTAAATCCTACGAACGTGGCCGATTTAGTGAGAAACGACACCGATGGAATACATTCTTTGCTTGGAGCGATTCGTCACGTCCAGCCAACAGAACTTCTTTCCCCATTAACGCAGCCTGCCGAGTCAAGCGCTGCGGCCGCTTCCACTTGGTATTCAGGAGGCGCCAGCACAAACGACTGGAACGAGATATGGGAATCGGAAGCTAACAATGTTTCATCGACGACTTCGCGAACAGCTAACGCAAGCACTGTTCCGTGCACTACTATCCAATTATCCGCATCGGAGGCAAGAGATGAATCTGGTGAGTCTTTCCTTGGCCTATGTGGAAAAAAGACTTTCTAACATATCAATTACTTAGGAAAACCGGCTTCTCCACGCTGGGTCGAAGAAACATCTTCCAATCCCTTTGCCCATGCGCAAGCAGAAAAAAATTCAGAGCTGAGCTACGCAAATCAGTCACAGCAGAGAGACTCCTTTCCGTCTTTCAACCCTTACGACCACGTGCAAATGAAGGATCTTCCCGTACTATTCAACCCCATCGACCATGCAGAAACTTATTCCAATTCTCCGAACGTCCTGCCAATGGAGAATGCCTTATTCTTTAACCCTTATTTTCACGTGGAAGCGGCGGATTCTTTCGTATACCTTAACCCTACCACTCACCCGCAAATGCTTGGTCATACCACACCCCCGACATCTTATGATCTTGTACAAGCAAACAATCACACCATATTATTCAACCCTTCGAACCTGGTAGCACCCGCTCAGGCTCGAAATAAAGATTCACAGCTTGTTGAAACCTCTTCTCAATCCATGTGCGCTTAGGAGTCTTTCTTGCGCAGAGGCACGATAAATAGACAATTCAACTTCGGCTGAAGCTTTACATCGTTCACATACGTTCTGTAACCAGGCTTCAGCAGATCTTCTGATTCAATCTGTGACGTCTCTGATACGATGCGTATCGGTATTAGGTAGACAGATCCTGTCACGTTGTCGATATTTATTGAAGTCGAAAATCTTCACACCGTGTAGTCTCAGTCCTGAACACAGATCGTTAGAGGTATTCTTGGAAGAGTAGACCAAACTCGCCTTAAGCTCAAGTTCTAGAATCCGTAGTAAAGATAGAACATGTGCGTCGAGATTCTTGTATTTGAGATTGCCATTCCCATCCTTCTCGATATTAGCGTTCGATAATGGTTTCTTCAGCTCAGCCCGCAATTTTTTCTTCAGTTCAGCCCGTTGCGCTTCAGCTTCTGAAACGAGCTTGTTTGTGATGATCATGTCGATTCAATATAGCTGATACTTTTTTCACACAATCTTGAGCATCTACAATAGCGTCAAATCAGCCTTGAACAAGAAATATTTGAAGATGTAGACTGCAAATGATGAAAAGCTGCATGACAAGCAGTGTGAGGCAGAATAAAGAATTTTAAGCTTTTGACGCTAATGCATGTCATTAAGACGAATGCTTTGTTATTATAACCTTCATGAATAGTCTTGCTGACAGAATATTGCTTGAATAATGACTTTGAGATTCGTCGTGCTGTTACAGACTTGTCATAGCAGCTGTTTCTTCTGTATCTACTATACTTACTCTACACAATCGCTAGTTCAACGCGAAAGTGAGTCGCTTTTAAAATCAACTGTAGATCTAGAAGAATAATAGATCAAACTCATCTGAGAAACATCTTCACGTCTTTTGACTCTTCAAGACATCTACAAAGAGGTTCTTTCTTCAGTATGACACATCAAAGACAGATGACAAATACTTTCGCATCTTTCAGCTCTTCGAAACATCTCGAACAAAGCTACGATACAACACAGAGCAGAGGTTGCAGTTAACTGCCTCGATCTAAGATTAGCATTCAGTTTTTGAAGCACAATGTTGTCTGAAGATGAACATTCTTCGTCTGAAGTCTACGAGCATGTTTGCGTATAAGATCTTTGTTCAATTCGCGAACTGATCAAGCTTCAGAAATATTCAAATACTATGCAATCTTTGTCTTCACAAAAGTCTTAATAGTTTAGAGCACTTATCGTCTCTTACTCATGCCTCGACAAGGTAAGAGTCTCAATGCTGTTCATAAGAATATTCTCGAGCTGACTCGATTCAGGTTTCATCGCTTGTTCTAGATGTCATCAACGAAAAAGTCAAGTGTGATCGTGCCTCGATTCAAAGTCGATTCTGCAAAGTCTGCAGTATGAGAAAAGAACTATGTCAACTTTCTACATTTTCGCTCAAGCAGAAAATTGTCAATGATCAACATGTTTTTAAAGAAGAACGCATTCTTAAGTTCAACATCTAAACGACAATGAAGATGCAGATTCTCAGAGTCACGAAATCACGCAATCACCAACCACATTAATTGAGAACAATGTCAAGCAGAGTCTTAAAGTCACAACAACTCACTATCACAACAAATCATCAGTCACACTTTCTGTCTTCGTAGATGATGCTCTAGCATCATTGCTTGAGCCTTATGTTAGACCAAATTCGTACCTATTCTCTTCAAGCGCAGCAGCATCTAACGTCACACTGCAACAACAAGATAATCTCTTTTGTTGAAACGAATTATCGATTTCTCAGATGCATGTGTCATCAAATTTCTACGATTCTGCAGAGTGCTTTATCAATGATTCTCTCGAAGTCGTTTTAATTGCCGATTCAACATCTTCAGCTTTTTCTCTCTAGAATCATATCTGTCACGTCAGTCAGACTACGTTATGTTTAACGTGAACTTACGATCATCGTACTTCACGTCTATCTCTCGACGAGATTCTGCGCATTTGCATACGTCTATCGAATTCATTGAGATTTTGAAGATTTCATTCAAACTTTAATGTTGAAATCACGACTGTAACGAACGTCAATTCTCAACGCTTCTCAGTTTACAGAGACATCAACGAAAAAAGTCAGATGCGACGACGAAATTTTCTTGCTCACACTGCGAAGCAGACTTCACACGAACTACAGCGCGCAATTTTCACATAATGCTATACTGTCGAGAAATAATTCGATGATCGAGAATTCTCATTAGATAGAGCGACAAGACGATAGAATGTTCTCATTCAAGATTTCGAGCTTAATATTGTAGGTGAAGATATTTGTCAGCAGTTTTCTGAGGCGAATACTTTAGAACATTTCGATATGTGTGTTCAATGACGTTAGATGTAGCTGAAGAAAGATAATTCGTCAGCGATTTCTCAAGAGTTGAATTTCTTGTTGTTTGAAATGTTTGATACTGAAACATTAATATCTGACTCATTTTATGACAGCGATCAAACTGTGAAGATGTTTTCTCGTCTTTCAAGCTCGACTTCTGAACTGTGCTCTACGACATCTCTGCTGAAGACAATCTAAGCTATCGAGATCTCAAAAGCATCGAAGCTTTTCGCGACTAGATGTCAAATAAGAGATAACTTTAAGTGATTAGTCACGTCTGCAAGTGCTTTAGACGAGCTCGACTCGCGCTCGTGTTAGTGTCGAAAAAGTTTTCAGCATCGAGTTTCAGCCTCTTTCTAGAAGTAGAAAGAGAATTAAGATCTATGACTTCAAGCTTCTTTAGAAACTTGACTTCTAGAAGGTTCGAGAATATTTACGAATGGTCACGATCTCTCACTTCGAGAGATGAAAGAAATTGTCATGAATGCTCTCAATCAGAAGTGAATGTCGAAAGTTTGAAGTGAATGCAAATGCAAAGAACGAGATACGACTTCAGAAGTGAATGCTGAAAGTCAGAAGTGCATTGTTGTAATACTCTCGTGATCATCTGTTTTCATTCTCGAAATTCTTACTGTTAATTCTTATCGACGTATCAACTTTCAGCGTTCAGCATAGCGAAATTCATCAGCACATCACGTTCTCATTCATTACGCTCAGACATCTGTTATCATGCACATGATACGCTCAACGAGCTATCGCTCGCACAGAATAACAAGACACAGTAGAGGCGTCGATGTAGAAATTGAGAGCGTTTGAAAGCGTGCATGTGTGAGCATTAACATCACATTGATAGATCAGAAAACTGAACTCTAAGAACGAAGAAATCAGTAGAACAGACGTGATGTGTTCAACTAATTCTGTCAGACTGTAAACGATCAAGATATCAACAAAATGCATTTAACAAATCAACAGTTTCAACCTTCAATCTTCAACCTTGCAACAAAGTTTAACTTCAGTGCTCGAGAAGGTAGCATTCAGATTTCTAACCCTAGCTCGTTTCGCTGCCTTCTTGACGATGATGAGACATAGTTGTGACTCTTCTCAATTCTAAATGACTCAGCAATGAAGGGAAACTTCTGATGCATGCATTCATGATTGGCGAACAAGATTCAGATAAGTGGTCGAGAGCTTTGAATTGCCTCGTCTCAGACGATCGATAGTCTTGTGAGCAAGCTGCAATCGAGTAAAAGCAATGACTCACAGATGTCTCGTTGTATAAAGCAAAATACTTGTTCAACTATGTCTTGAGTTATTCTTCAAGTTAACTGAAGTGCTTTTGTTGCAGATTTCAATCAAACATTCAAGAGCACTTTCTTATTCTACTAAATTACACTCGATTACATCTTTCTCATATCATGATCACTTGTGTAGCTCGATCTTTTACTGTCTCAGGTCTCAACGAGACTCTCAATTTTATCGACTTGAATGACAGTCACATGATGTAAGTCATTCAGTCTCTCTTATAGATGCTTCTGTGTAGTAACAAGTTCATAGATACAATGAACTTCTTGATGACTCTCAACAGTCAGAAGTATCTGAGACACATATTCAGAGTCTTGTCGAGCTCTTCGTTCATCATAACGCTCACATCAAGCTTGAGATTCATCTTATTCATGATCACTTCAAGACTTCTTTCAACACAGTCATGCTGAGAATCAGTATCGAAAATTCTTGCGATCGTTGAATCAAAGCTACGACAATCGACGCTGTCAATCTCAGCAAAATTCATGAACACATATTCATTCTTCACTCTGCAGATGAGTTCGTCGCATATGAGTATCAAGATGACTCAATGCTCGATCTTTTCATCATCAAGAAAGTCTTCTTCATCGAATTTATCTTGTACTTGGTCAGAAACAATTTGTCATCTCTTCTTGAACTTCAGATTCGTCTTGAGAGTGTGCCTGAGAGCATGTTTGAACTCATTCTCGATCAAGAAACTATAATGTTGAATGAGACAGCTGTTCATGACTGCTCTGCTTCTCGACAAACTGAATGAACATTCGAGCTCGAGAATGAAGAGTCGCGAGTATGTGCTGCTAACGAAACGCATGCAAAGAAGACTTCTGAAAATCATCAAGTGTTTAACGTCGACAAGACTCAGTCAAAGCTGATCAGTGTCGCTGATCTCAAGAAGACTCTTGTGACAGTCAAGATTATCTCTTGATGAGCTAGGCTAATGTGATTTTCGAGAGCGAGAAACATTGTGAATGATCGCGCAGCAGTATTTGAAAGTCAGATGTTATCGCGATCATTCATCTAAATCTCTTGAGAACGAGTAAGTGATGACTTGAAAAGCAGTGAAATCGTCATCACTTTTAGATAGCTTAATTGTTCTTGATGATTCATTTAGAACGTGACAATCATATGCACTTTAAAACATGATATGATGAAAAGTATCATGAGATCGAATTGTCAGGCACATATTCTCGAGCTTTGAGCTTTGAGCTTTGTTCAGAGAAATTTCGATACTGACCTTGCAGTGAACTCGTATTCTAAAAAAAAATTCGAAGGCTAATTTTATCTACGGCAAGCGCGTTTTCTCTCGTCTGCGTCAGCACTACAGTCTACACATTCACTCGTAAGTAATGTCTGCTTATGTTCAGTACTTTCTTGACATTTTCATTGTCGAGTTCTTCACAAGAACGTCTGTCACACGTGAAGCTTGTGACGAGAAAGCTGCATTCTTGATTGAAGACAACATAATATCAGTTTCAATTCAAGAAAGTTGCAGCTACATCGTCTACAATGAAACTTGTTTCGAGTTCATCGTTCAGTTTTGACTACAGTCACTATCACTGAATCTTAAGATTACGACTCTTGCAAGAAAGATTCATGACAATCTAGCTTCTATCATCGCATATTATGAACAGCTTGAAGATACAAGTCAAGAGACAGCATTAGTGTATTTTCTAGACAGAATTTCAGGCATCAGTTATCTTGAGTTTTGCCTTGCAAATAACTATGTTGAAAACTCTGAAGAAAACTTAGCCTTGCGAGCAGATCTCATGATGAATCTTGCATGATAAGTTGTTCTCTCTACTTGATGCTCAGACATTGCTGATAATGCTATGGCAGATTCTTTGTTGCATCATGAAAGACATCACAAAGAATTGACTCAAGTTTCACAAAGAAGCTACGTCAAAAGTACATCAAAGATCTTCGACTTCTGCTCTATCATCTTTCGTCGAGATTTCATTCAATCATACAAAAATTTCTCGACTCAATGTCATCGATTTTCTCTCATCTTTCATTCATTCTGTCACACGTCGACTTTAGCTTCTGTAACATAATGGTTCAGCAAGTCTCTGATCGACTGATCGATGTTATCGACTGAGCTGAAGCAACAATCTGTTCATTTGAACAGAATTTATACACGTTGCAAGATTTTTCAAATACACTGCATCGAAATAATGATTGAAGACAATACAAAGATCATGAGACTCTACAGAAAACGTTCTGACAGATTTTTCAGCAAGAGATGAGAGATCTGTCAGCAGAGATGATGAAAGCTGTCAGGTCAGCAAGAATTCTGAGTTGTCTACTAACTCATGAATTCATCAGAAGACTGACAAATGAGCAATTTGTTGTTTTCATTCAAGAAGATGATGAGATTGACAGGTATAACATGCTTTTTTTGAACGCTTATCTTGTGAATGTGAAGACGAGATTTGAAGATCTGAATTGAGATGAAAGCAGAAGCAAAAGAAGAAGCTCATCTTGAAGATGAAGAAGATCATCAGTATCAGAGATCTTTGCAACGATCTTTCTAAGAAATTCGTGATTTATTTTCATCATGTCGATTTTCTTGACGTTGACGACAAATCGAAATATTCATATCTACGCAAGATTTTTCATGATCTCTTCATACGCGAAGACTTTGAATACGATCAGATGTTTGATTGAACAGTTCTCAGATATTCGATGACTATGCAAGATGTTGATGCTCTCGCCTGAAAGAGCTGCATAAGATCGTTTTTCAGAGAGTATAGCAAGGTTAAACAAAAGACTATCGTAATTGCTTTAACTACATCACACTGTGAAGCTTGTATTGAGGCAGCAAGCAATCGAAAGCTATTATCAGTCACTAGAAGCTTCTCGACCTTGTCGTTCACGATCACGACGTGTACGTGAATTTGAATAAGTGTCGATGTATATTTTAGGCAACTCTTCTGAAAACTCAGGTTGAGGTGAATTTGCTCTTGTCGTCTGCGATCGATTCTCGTTATTTTCTTTTAAATTTCGATACTCAGCATTGATGATCAGTCGATTGTTTCACAGGTACGTATAGAGCTCAAAGTTCGATCGAGCATGAGCTAGTTTATCATCGAGTCTGTGATGACAAGCGACGTGCTTCATTCGTCTAGCTCAGTCGAAAATCTCTGATGAGAAGCTGAATCGCGCATCGCAGAAGCAACAGTGATTAGAATCTGACGACTCAACGTTACTGAAGTGTGTCAAGCTGTGTTCGACTCAGTCTTTCATGTTGAAGAAGGTCTTGAAACAAAAAAGAAGGTTGAACGAGCATTCGAGATTGCCTTGAGCTGGTGCACGATTGTCGACAAGAACATCGCCCTCTTTCTCGATGAGCAGCAACCTTGAATTTAAAATCTTCAGCTGTCTTACACTCAACGACGAAGACTCAGATTTCGTAGTTGCAACGCTCGATGCTCTTGTAAGAGTTGAAAGATCATGGCAGAAGGTTTGCTCACTGCTCGATCGTGATGATCAAGGATTAGACATTGTTCTGATAGTGTGTATCAATTTCGAAGAAGGCAACTGCTTCTGAATCGAACTTCAACAAGGCAACAATGCATATGCAGCTGAAAAGGCGAAGATCATGGAAATAGGTCGCACCCAACACATTGGGAAATCTGTACTCTTTAAATGGGCGAAAAGCAAGAGGAATCAGAATAACGATAAACTACTAGCAATTGCCCCGATTACAGACCATGTCAGAATGCCTTCTGGTGACACATGCTTCTGCACTAAAGCGCTTCAGAGCATGAAGCCTGCAGATACAAGGCTTACCAATGAGACGCTCAAGAGAATGGCCCCTAGATTGGCCATTTTGTCGTGAGCGAGTCGCCGCGTACTGCAGGTAAGGCAAATGAATCTGCACGGGCAAGGAAGTGAAGCAAGGCAACAGAGTTGTCATGTTTGAAGATTGTGCAGCCTTGTAGCAGCTGAATTTATATAGCATACTGTTCACTCCTCGGGGTTTCCCTGACGAAGTGTGATGAGACTGTGTGCATCACACTGTTAGCATACGGAAGCAGTCAAAGGCGGCTTTGATTTCGTTGTAATTTAATGCCAAACTCATTTCGGCATAGCCCATTGGTCTGGGAAAACGACAATACATTTTGCTTCTCGGGTCTTTATTTTCCTTTACCTTTCTCTCAACCTGAGCTCGAACAATGGACACGATAGCTGACAACTTTGAGGAAGCCTTGATTTTGGCTCTAGAAAATTGGTCTCCCTCCTCTGTCCTGCAATCAGAGGCAAGTTCAGTCGTAATTAAGGTGACGCACTCTGACAAAGGTTCAGCGACTATTATCATGCTTCGGGGAATTTCTTGCTCGGGGCTCCCCTACGGATCGGCAGAAGCTTTTCCAGTCGATGGATCATCCATCTAGTGCTCTACAACCGTCTTCCCCCTCGGGTTCGCTACTCTCGAGCCAATACTTGACCGACCAAAGTCCGGCAGCCTCTAAAACCAGATCACATTCAATTAGGGAATCTACACCTTCGCGAAATTTATCCAACTCTTCCCTACCCTCTCTTCCAGTTCAGCCATCTTTCGACGACTTCGCTCTTCTTTACTTCACGAGTGAACTCAAGGTCAACGATGCGATCCGAGTGCAACTCTTGGTCGAGGCTGCTCGTGGCTTCGTCCAAAAGCTGACCGTTCCTCGCTCGTCATACGAACAGCTTTGGTCGACCAAGTCGGACATATTTGAGCAATCGAAGATAGGACATATATCACGGACTCGTCGGTTGCATGAGGGTCGCAGGAAGATAAAACAAGGCAGTAAAGAGTACGACTGTGCCGGTCGATTCGCCCTCCTCTTTCTGCGCCATGACATTGACGAAACCGTTGCATCACTCAAGGATATAACATTAAGGCAGTGACAAAAGAAGGCAACTGTTGCATACGAGCGCATCGCTCGAGATCTTTCCACGACTGTCAAAGCCCTAAAGAGTGATAAGGCGCATAGTCGACATTATCTGTCCCTATTGACAAAGTCTGATCCAGGTGACTTACTGGAACTCGGCGATAATGTCTCAAATCTGTGAGCTTGCAATACCCGAACGATGTGCAGCAATAACTAACAAATTTTGTTTTTGTTAGATGGGAACGAAGACTTGGTGAAGACGACATCTCAGTCTTGATTCGCTTTCGAAACGAAAAGTTCCCTGAAGTTGACAGATACTTCCGCGACCTTGATTTTCTCAGTGCTCGAACCATCTTGAACGGACTGGTCGCCTATGGCTGGACCTACGACGAGCTTTCCAAATGTCGGGGCGACCTTATGATACAATTGTTCCGATATGTGGATCGGGAGCAGCTGGCTCATGGCCAGGTTCAGACTCTTGGCCGCGAGCCGTCCAGGAAACGCCCCCACGTAGAACTGGACAGCATATCAATAGAACTTTCAAACCGTTTAGATGCCGACAGACTGCATATCAACTCCGTCGACTCTGACCACGAGGAACCTATCGCAAACGAGGACTCGACAGATGATGAGGAGATCAATTCGTCGACCAGCGACAACTCGACAACCAGCAATGCTACGTCGTGCACAAGTCTTTCGGCTCGTGCTCAAGGGGTCTATCTAGGCCAAGAGCATCCAGATCAAGCCGGCATCGAAGCTGATAATCTAATGATGACTGACGAACCACGGCACCCTTATTGCTTGACACCAGCATTCAGTGGTGGTCAGTCAAACGGTATGTTCTCATATCTGGAAAGCTTGACACTCAGCTAATGAATAAGCGATGAGTAGAGTCTCGCCGATGGATCTTCTATCACACGCAGCGAACGTTGCTTCTCATCGTAGGTGATGACTTCTCCTGTCTCAAAGTTGTGCTTATCAAAGCAGAGAACTGACAAAGAAATACAGGACACAATTTGTTATCTACAGTCAAGCCCTTTCAGCATGTGCCTTTCGAACCTTTACCCACCGATGTTATGAGAACAGAGCAGCTGCATGATTTTGGAATCAGTAAGTCAAGCCTCAAGACGAAAAAAACGTCCCTTATAACTAAAACAACAACAAAGAATTGAACGTGCACGATCCTCCCACCTTGAAACTCTTTGCGAACGATCCTTCCACATTCTCCGACCCCACCGACACCATCTTCTGGGACCCTTCCACCTTCTCCGACCCCACCGAAACCACTTTCTGGGACCCTTCCACCTTCTCCGACCCTACCGAGGCAAATTTCCTGGAATCCTTCGCGAACGACCCTTCGACATTCTCCTATCCTGTCAACCCCTAATTCCCTCTTTACTCTAGAAGGAACAGAAAATCTAAAGCCGGTGAAACAACAACTCTCTCATTTATATATGTCCACTCTCCAATCTTCAACTGACGTCCTGAGACGGTTGGGCTTCCTCCTATAATCCTTATTGGGCAAATATAAGCAGGACCTTTTGTATTGTAGAATGGCGAAGACATAGGGCCTGGTATCCGTACTATCGACCATTGACTAAACGAATGCTAAGCAGTTGAATATCAGCTGAATTCCTTATTGTAGGAAGGCTATATCCAACCGTCTTGATCAATTCCATCTCTTTCAGCAGCTCCCACTTGTTAGGACGTTCACCGTCCGCACAAACATTGAAAGTTTTGTCGTTTTGGTCGGCAAAATTGGCCTTGGAGACCCAATCCACCAACCCTGCCAAGATATCTTTGTCGCCTACGTCCAACGGCTCCTGGGTGAGATGTAGTATAACCTCCTCTGTCGACATCGCTATGGATAGGAGCAAGGTATGGTAGAGTACACGGTTGCAGGATAGAGTGACGTGACTCCCCGTAGCCCGCTAAAGTCAGTCTGTCGATGGCAGAAGAGTCTGCAATGAAACGCCTGGAAGCCTGAGTGTCAGTGTCACAACGTTTGCACTCGAAATTCGCGTAGCAGAGAAGTGCACTGCAGCGCATATACCGTTTTGTAGGCGAACCAAATTGCTATGAGCCACTGAAGGTAATTGTAAGGCGTGACGAGTTATCTTGGCGTAAGGTTGAGGCTACTGGAGATGGCATGTGACTCTTTCCCAGTGATGTCATGCAATTACCGTCTTGCCCACCACAGTGGATTGCTCAACCTTTAGCCATTGTGCCTTGTACCGTCCTCACATGTCGCGACGGCCATCTCAGATCTATAATAGCTTGGATGATGCGACAAGGGATGACCTCGACGCATCGCGTTCAGCAAAGGTCTATCTGTTGTCGGGCGCACATATAACAGGGAGCATCTCCGTTCATTTCATTCGCAAAAGCTAACTGCATCTTCTTGCTGCTCTCTTCAGATCTCCTATCGGTCCAGCCGTCAAGGTCTCCTCTGAGCACATATTACGAGTAAAATGAGCAAGCTTTCATTTGCCGGAGATCTATATGCTCAATTCGAGAACGAACGATGGGTTTCCAGCTACCACGCAGAGCCAACGCATCCCATCAAGTCAGAACATGGAACATCATCTCAGCCCCTAAACCACACATCAACTTGCCCCTCTCAAATGTACGGCGGCCATGAGTCTAGTTATGCGTACATCAATAACGCGCAACGAGAGCAACTCCTAAATACTTACTCAACCCAAGGCCCTCAGCTTCCCCTATCTCAGCTTTCACCTTCCCGTCAAATACCTCAGTTTCCATCTCTTCCAACCCCAAGGACTCCCCGAACTCAACCTTCGTATCTAAAGGCCACTTTGGGTCATACTGAGGAATCACCCCTTTATGTCAACGCCAAACAATTCCATCGGATTTTGAAACGGCGTGCTGCGAGAGAACAACTCCGATATACGCCCGGAATTCGCAAGCCATACATGCACGAGAGTAGAAGCAAGCATGCAAGGGGGAGACCAAGAGGACCCGGAGGAAAGTTCCTTACGAAAGATGAGTTGAAAAGAAAAAGGGAAAAGGTTCAAAATGGTACTACAGATAAATGTCAAACACCTAAAACAAAGGCTGGACCGAACATAAGTGATGCGAAGAAAGAGAGTGTTGGTTGGGCGGCCGGTATACCAACTAAAGATGAGAAAGGGCAACAAAGAGAGGAGGTTCGCAATGGCAGTCGAGATGAAGAGGCCGACGAACCTCAAGCCAACCAAATCTCAAACATCCGAAGCGAATACCGGAATGAAACAAAAGGGTCATTTAAGATCAGTCAAGCCATGACGACATCGTTCTATGGGGCTACTGAGCTCGAAGACTTGCACAAAAGGTTTCCAACTTGGACGGCGGCGGGATATACGCTTGTACATACTAAACATTGACGCATATGAATTACATTTAGACATGATGACCGGCCGCGCTTGAAAGTGGCAGCGTGGCATATTGGCAACTCAGGTAGATCCGTGCCAGCATGCAAAGAAGACATCTCGAGCGGATTGGGAATTCTGTGGATAAGAAAAGTCCCCTGCTTTCTGGATCTTTTTTTTCGTAGCTGATATGGCTAGAATTGTATTTATTGGTGCAAATACTCAATCGCTGCAGCTTGTGCTAATGCAGATTAATAATTATGACTCATAGACTCTTCAAAGTATGACTATACTACAGCTTTGATGATCTCTTATTTTACTTACTTTGCTGTCTTTACTGTCCGAATAGCCTACTCAAAGCTGGGTCCTTTTGTTCTTTGTCGGAATGTGACTTCTCCAACTGTATTGGATTCTACTATCGACGGGATCTACTGTATGCTCACCAATCCATCGTGATCTTTGATTCCAGGTCTATTCAATGACATCAAACTCAAGCTTCAGCTCTACTTTCAAAATCATGACCACCGATACTCTAGACCGAAGCTTTCTCGAAGCCTCCGTGTTCTATAATATCAAGACTTTTGAAGAGCAGGAAACGGCACTCAACCCTCGCGTTCTCCAGGCTATCGCGGATATTTTTGTGCAAAATCAAATGCACAATCAATACGGAGCTGGGATCCTCCACCGCCACCAGGTGCTAGAAGAAGGTTGTGTAATGGTTCACACGAAGCGGAGTGCTGAGATTGCAGTTTGTCAGAGCAAGAGTGTCAACGACCTCGATGTCACGCAACTCGTTCCGACCTCGCTGTTTCTCAATGAAGAGCGCAACTTTCAGGGGCTTGAGTATGGTATCAATGGCGAAAAGATAGAGCTCGGCAACAAGTTTGCATATCAACTTCGAGCCTTTTTGATTGCAAATCAGCTTGAAAGGATAATCGCTGTTATCCCGAAGCTTGCAATCGATGGCGGCGATTGTCACGACTCTATCGAGTTCATGCACCCCAGCGGAAATGGTACTGTCCGAATTCCTCGTCAACAAGCTGGCTCTGCTGACAGCGATATCACTGAGCCCGTCATCACTGAGTGGGGCTTTTCCAAGAATAAGCAAGGGATCATTCAATGCAAAGGAAACACCGTGTGCAGTCCCCAGAATAATGGGAAGCACAGAGTTTTCATAGACTCCAAACTACACTGCCTCGGGTCGTGAACGGGAGGAATGGAAGCTGGCCTTAGTTTAGGGAGGAATGAAATGGTTTGCAGTTGGGGACGACACAAGACAGGAACAGTAACGGGTGTTGCCATGCAATGCATATTATCTGTCTTTATATTTGCTTCAAGCCACTGAGACTTACGATCAGAGTACACTGCGTTCATCTATCGGTGGCTAGGCTTCCTGCAACCGCGTATGAAATAGAAATATGTTAACGCCCGGCCCTATTGAGCATCCCTGCAGCCTTATAGACGTAGGGAGAGTTCCTTGACCAACGAAAAATCTCTACGTTACTGCCCTCCATCGAACCAAGTACTTCGTGACCAGCCCCGTTCTTGACGCCTACTTCAGGAATGGACAGCTATCAGCGATCACTCATTGCGGAATTCTTCTCACAAAGTCCACCAACTACTCAAGCAGACTGCCATAAATTCGTCCACCAAAATCTTGTTCCGCAGCTTGTCCCAGGCAGCCGCACCTTCGTTGACGTGACGCCAAACCTTCACCAAGGTAGTCTCAGTTATACATGCGTTGCAGACCTCCACCATCCTACTTTCACTGGCAAGTATATTGTCATACAATTTCGTCACGAGAAACTTGATCTCTGGGGCACTACAGAGGCTCATCAGCTTATGGACCTATCGTACCGTTGGTGCTATTTCAAGGAACTTATGACAGATTCTTCGTATACATGTCTCTGCTCGCTCCAGGGATACCATATGTTCGTCTCCTCACGGCTAGCGAGGGATCTTTATCTCTTGATCACCCGTTCAAGACGGCCAGTGACCTTGCGGATGCTTTAACTCACAAAGCGCAAGTTTCCACCGACCGGGTTTCCCTCAATGCTTCGCTTTCTAGCATACAGTCTACAGTTCATGACTTTGGTTCTCATAACAAAGACCTGAAACGTCAGATCACAGCTTGCATCTCGAAAATTCGACAGCAGGACGTTCGTCTTGCAAAACTCCCACTCGTCTTGACACACATGGACATGACGCCGTTCAATTACCTTGTTGATGTTGCTTCTGGACGAGTTACTGCGATCCTCGATTGGGAGGGCGCCAAATATCTTCCTATAGGACACAATTTTCACTTTATCGAACATCTGTTTGAATACATGACAAGAGATGGCTGGGAGGACGTTGAAGATCGCGAGGCGCTCGAGTCGTTCTTCTATGACAGAGTCCGGCGACGTCTGGCCTTACAAGGATTTTAGCCTCGCACCATTCATGAAGGTATAGCTGGTATGTTCTCGTCGAAGGCGTTATCAGTTCAAGTCTAACCTATGTCAGATTAACTGGACGAGCGCGAACCTTGCAAGCATTATAACCATGCCCGATAAGTTGGTAATCCGTGTGGTAATGGGTGTGTTCTTCACACTGGCTTGAAATAACTTTGGTGTTTTAAAATAGCACACATCAATAGTTTCCTACGCGTTAGGTGTACGCTTCGCTGGTCTACATCGTACTCTATTGGCTGTATGGTGAGGTTTAATCATACATAGAAGAAACTGGATCTGAGGAAGCCTAGGGTTGAGAACACGGAAGAAAAATGATCTCAGAATGGACAGATAGTCTTACTTGTGGGCGAAAAACAATCGAAGGATTGCACAAACAAAGCTTCAATTCAGAGATCAATTGAGATCTTCGCCAAGTTCTCTCGGTTTTCTCAAAGTCGCCACTGCATCACAGGATTAATGATCTGAGACAAATACGCCAATTGCTTCGTACAAGCTTCTTCACAGATCAGTCTTTGCTGAAATAGAAGCGAAATGCATCTCATTCAGCGTTTGCGGGTCTCTCTCAACTTTGCTATGCAATGCAATGCAATATCAGATCCCTCAACACCTATGTGCCCTCGGAAGACTCTAGCTCTGCCGAACCAGATCGCCTATTCGACGGGTCCCCCGCCTCTGATCTTTGCGGAGTTTCACGAACGGCGTGATCAAAGTCTCTTGATAACAAATTGATAGGCAGAGGGTATGATTCTTGCTAAGCTCGAGTCAGCTCAAAGATCAATAAATCGGGATCATACTTACGATTTCTATTATAGTGGGAGGCCATCGTTCGTGATCGATCGATAAGTATAATATCTTCCATTCTTGCGGATGATCAGTGCAAGGAAGGAAGCAAACATGCCGTAAGACACTTTTCGCAAGACACTATATGTCTTGGGACACTATGTCTTGGACCGCTGTGTGTCTTGAGCCACTATATGCCTGGAGACACTTGTCATAAGACACCATACGTCTTGAGACATATGTCACGAGACACTATATGTATTAAGGCACATGTAGGAAGACATTATACGTCTTGAGACATATGTCATGAGACACTATATGTATTAAGGAACATGTAGGAAGATATTATACGTCTTGAGACATCATATGTATCAAGACACTTGTAGAAACACACTACATGGCTTAAGACCAATGTATTAGACACTTCTACTTTTCTCCCTCTTGTACATTTGATGAAGGTCGCACAGGAATGATATTTGTATCAATACGTATTTCATCTTCGGATACATGTGATCGATTTTCTTTGATTCTATTGTAAATATTACATCATGAGCAGTAACAAAAACCCAAGCCCTTGCTACTCAATTCTGCCATCCTGATAAATAGTACGCAATCATTCTACCGCTCCGAGAGCTAATATTCCAAATTCCAGCAGTTTTACCCGGTGGTCCAACGCATGACACAATCGCGCCAGTTGATCTGCCTTTTTCACCAAATTTGATTTCCTTCTGATGAACTGTTGAGTCTTTGCTTTTGCTGCGTAAGGCATACTGTGTGTTTGAACGCGACAAAATGGAAATGATCGTATGAAACTGTCCTTATCTAGGATCGAGGCAGAGGGTGTTTATCTGAACATCCTGCTCCACTTCTGAATACCCCTCAAATTCATTTTGCTGGATCTCCTGGGCTTCAATTCTAGACCCCCCCCTCCTTCATTTCTGGACCCCCCCCCCTGCATTTCTGGGGACCCCCCGCTTCACCGGATTACCCAAGGTACGGTAACTCAGGAGGTACTCTGACACGGCCTGTGATTGAAGCATCTATCTCACTCTTTTCGGGCCTGTAATACATATTTGAGGACGATTTCCAAATAATGTCCGGCCCATGTTCAACGGTTCCACGCTCGTGCCATTGAATGTTGCACTCCATGATGACGAAGACCAGAAAACTGTTAACAGGATGGTATGGTCAAATCCCAGAATCTTGATATAGTCTCAAGTTGGAACTCTATGCTAGTCTTGCTACATGGGATAACTGGAGTACGCCCGTTCTTCCAGAGCTATTGGTGGCCTATAGTGCGTTCCTATCTGTGTGTAAACCATCAAGGGATGTGCACGGTTAATGGTTGGACTTTGGAAGACTCGTCTCCGGCAGACCAGGCGTTGGAAGGCCAGTCGCTGAGAGGTCTCTAACACCTACGACGAGGAATGGCTCAATGCCGATGTAAGCCACAGAACGCAGCCAGCATATGGTCTAGGATTCTTAAGAGCCTTGGCCTTGGGGATTTCTGTCTTTGGTCATGGTGTGTTGTTCTCCGTTTCCGCTTCCGCTTACGGTTGCTATCCTTCTTCTGTCTCCGGCTTTTCCTCTCCACGGTCGCCCTATTATCGTCACTCCGACGTATTCTTAGGACCTTCTGTCCTTGTAGAATGTATTGCCCTGGCTGGGTACGATGGCTTTTTCTGCGCGACCCCTCACGAATTTGTTGCTTGACGTCTCTTTTGGACACGCCTCCCAAGTAGCCAGCTATGTCACCAGCTTCAATCGGCGCGGCGACAGGCATCCTTAATGTATCGGGCGCAGAGCCTGCAACATGACCTTGTGCCTTGATTTTGGTAGGTTTGAGTGCATCAGGAAAGCCTGTTCTTTCCGGAGCATTTCTTGCTACCGTTGGTGCAGAAGGACCTCCATCAGTGCCTTCTGGGACTTCGCGTTGTTCAGAAGCACTATGTAATCTCTGTGCTTCCGTTGAGCCTGCAGCATCGGATCCGGCAACATTCGGTTGAGTAGCCGAAGGACCTGGAGCGATATCGGTGTTTGTCTGACTTTGACAGGGTGCATGTGATGGTGCGTTCTGCTCCTCAAGCTCGTTCTTATATACATGTCCATCGTCCACCCCAGAATATGTGGGCGCTTCTGGAGAATTCTCTTTTATAGTGGCGTCGGAAAAGCTCGTGGTCGTTGCGGTCAGGCTTGGGACATAGGGTGGCTGGTATATGCCACTTTGGACTGGAAACATCGTGTGTGGGTGTGATTGCAACGAGGTCCAGATGGTCAGCTTCTTGAACATGGCGTCGATAATGTTCCGTAATTCTCGTCTATCGTCCACGTTATAGCTTGTGAGGTCTGGGATCGTCCAGCACTCGTAAAGCACGCCATGGGTGGCTGAGATCGTGTGTTGCGGGTGATAGGATAAGAACAGGTTACAGAGGTAACAAGCAGCTTTGCTTGTGCCAATGGCCCTGGGATCTGGAGAGTCCTTGCGCTGACGGTGAAAGATAGCTAGCTGGACCTCCGCGTGTACGTATCGATTGATCCCATTGATCTTGTGCTTGCTGTAATTCTTGAGAAATTCAAAGTACAGCGGTGCAAAGAAAGAGCGATATTGTTTGCTCGCTGCTAGGCGGCATAGTCTGCGGCACAGACGCCAATAGTTAGCAAGTTTGTCAAATGCCCTAATTGCTTTTTGGTTCATGTCGGTTGTTCTGATCGTCTTACGGTCAAGGAAGAGCTCAAGTGACATATCTGATCCCGTGAGATTTCCTGCCGCTCTTAGTACGCCCTTCAGATTTTCGTGTATGCCTGAAAAGCCCCCGCCATCGGCCACTGCCACGAGACTTGATAGAGATCGTACGTTTCGAGAGATGGGCTCAAGATCGGTTCTTCGACCAGGGCTGGCTCTCGAAACAGCTTGAAGCATCCGGTGTAGGCATGCGCAGAGTGACGGTGGTCGTGTCTTGAAAGCATCTGGAGGTTCCCATAGCTCACTCCTCAGCCTTGAAATGATCCTGGATCTGTCTAACTTCACGACCAGGTCAAAGAGCTCTTCGATACAGTCTGTCGAACAAAGCTCTGACTCGAGGAATCAGAATACCCAGTCAAGGATGTAGGTCACCATTACTTACCCTTTTGAGCACACCTTTCGAGCACTCGAGAGATCTCCCCAAAGGGCGTCTGAACAAATGCGTCGACACCAGAATTTGACGCGATGTTAATGGCCATACCTCTTCCAGTAGCCTGCGGCGTGATGGACGCTGCAGACACAGCGTTGGCTCCTTCCTCATAGGCCGCAATGAAGGCGAAATCTTGTGTCAATTGGGACTCGATTTCGAAAGGGAGTGCAGGTGAAGTTGCTTGATTAGCTTGCGGTCTGCTGTTGTAAACCCGAAAAACTCCTGCTGTCTGTCTTGATGCCGAGAAAACGCCTCTGACTGCTTTCAGGAAACATTCCTCTGATATAGGCGTCCATATTGTGTTTGAAGTCTTTGAGGCAGTGTGTTGCTGGACCATGTCTGCAAAAGGACCATCTTTGAATCAACCGTCGGGTTCTACAGCTCGGTGGTGGGGAGAACAAGATTAAGAGGCGCGTAGTCACTGGGTTCATCGGGAGAGTGTGGCAGCAAGGCTATGCGTAGTTTGGGTGCTCCCTCAATCCGTGCATGAGTCTCTGACCCCGCTCTTTGCTGCATGCAGTATTGGCTTGCTATCGACTACGAACCCGCAGCGAATTTGGCAGTTACTTCATGTTCTATCAAACCTGCTGTCTATCTGAATCTAGACAAGTATCTAGTCTGCTTCGATACTCCTCGCAGCAGTCCCGTAAGATTTTCGTTCCCATTATTGCTTGGCAAGCTAATCGTGAGTGATATCGTTCCAAGAACTGTGATTTACATTGACAAAATTGCCATGGCAGACATCAAGAATCCAACGTCTCGTCAAGTTGTCGACCAAGCAGTAGAGGTTGAAGAGGTGGCGGTGACTCCTGGCGAGAACTACATTATGTCATTCAACTCCAGCTGGCTGCGTGAACCTTGGTTCACTACGCACAGCGGATATGAACGCCCGGCGGAACGGAGGTGGAGATCAAGCGGCAACAAGGGGAAAGAGGTGCTGTTGACTCAGCACCTGCGTTTTTGTCCTTCCAATTTTGCACCAACCCCGGCGCGGTAAGTTGGCGTCCATCCACCCAAGACGGTTTCCATTGAACGAGGTATTGGTTGCGGGGCCTCCCGCGTCCTTTGCTTCACATCCATCTCTTCGACGATTTCGCCTTCCCAGCTTTGTTGCTCGTAGACGACAGCCATGTGAGAAGTCGGATGCCAATGCGATCGTCCGCCTACGGACCCCTTCGCCCCATCACCGCTTGTATCTCCCTCAAGGCCGGTCGAGTGGACAGGTGTGGGTCGAGGTGTTGAGATATGTTGTGGATTGGAAGGTGTACAGCTGCTGCTGTCCGACTCACACTACGTCTCCGTTTCCTCTTCACAAGACAGCTGTGACGGTAACGGCAAGTACCTCGCGACTGAGCACTTCGCTAGCAAAAATTAGGGGATCGAGCATGACAAGAGACTCATACGAAGCGGCTTTGAGGATTTTGAGGAAGGATTCTAAGATTCGTAATCCGGGAGCGCTTGGAAGATCAGAGGTCGCGCGAAGCTTGTGGATTGTGGCGGTCTTTGGACATCAAGCATGAAAGCGGAAGCTCTTGAGGTTGTACTCGTAAAAGACCAATTCAGATCTATATCATTACATGCTTGTTGTTTGGCTGGAATTCCTAGATTCTTCCTTGCCTACATTAGTTATACGATGCGATGTTCATAACGCTTGACACTAAGCCCGCGTCAGTGGGACAGACAGTCAATGGTCTGTTATCTTCTGGTCATGCTCAAGACGCCAAATAGGGGTGATCTTGCAGGTTGAATAACTCGTGGTTCACTTCTACTGGTGAGCCAGAGGTGGGCCTGCAGATTGGTCGCTGCAGTAGAACGAATCTGCTGCGGAGTAGAAGACTGCCTACCTGTCTATGGACAGATTACCTTAGCGAACTGCTCATAAAGTCGAATCTCTATGATCGTGTGTTCCAAGAAAGAAGTGCACTGCTTCTTCACCAACCCCATGGTCGTCTCTACGTTTAAGAGATCACCTAATTAATCGCTTAGTTCGTTTATTCACAGAGATGCCAAGCTTAAATAGGTAGAGTAGTAAACCATACATCACTATCGTCAATCTTGGTCGCCTTGTCCTTATTGTAGCATCCTTGTCATTGATCATGACTGCCCTTGAGCTTCGAGTTCACGTCGTACTACATGTGTTGTGATTGTTTCTCGCCTGTACAATGACATCAGCCAGCAGATGGTATATGAAGTCGCAATCACCATCGACATTCACGACCTGAAAGACTGATGCATCTAGTACTTCATCTTTCATACGAGCATAGTGAAGAATGATGTGGTCTAAAGTGAGACCGATCTCGGCAGGAAAGTCGTACTGACAGAATAGAAATTTGGGAACTTATCACTACAAATAGAATCAAGAACATGTGTATCTTCTCTGCGAACGAAGTAGTCGACGATCATCGACTCTTGTCTGCACGAGCCGGTCTGCCCTGTTTGCATCCACTCTGAGCTCGATCTTTCCCCTCGAATTCCCGTAGCAGTTTCTGTGCGTTTCCTAATTCGCTTCTGCGCAGTCATGTGTCTTCCCAACGCACCTTGTATTCTTGCCCCTTCCTCGTCAGTCTCGTGCCAAGAATCCTTATGATTTCCCATTCCTGCTCCTCTTCACCCTCGTTCAAATCTGCAGTGTCTGCTGTGCGCTTGGAATGCAAGTTGTCGATTGCGCCCGTGACCGTCATAGGCTCGATGGCTGTAAGGAGCGTTGAGCCTCACATTCATGGCGAAGTAGCCTGATCTGCCATTGGTCTTGCGACGTCATCTCTGAGTGAAGACTGCCTCGAAACCAGTGGCGGTACAGAAGCTGACGAGGCTTTCGGGGGTCGAAGAGAGTATGAAAGAATATTGTCTGTACTGCACCTTGCAGAAGAAGCATCGTCGTTCTGAGTATCGCCGTCCTGATTCTGGTCCTGAACTACAATTAGGGTACCTGTAGAATATTAGACGATCATTCACTTCTTGAACCAGAAATGCGCATTTCACACTCATCTTGATTATCGACAGCTTCATCTCGATAAGATGACGAACAGCAGCGACGTTTGATTCGCCGCTGCGACGAAGGTCTCTCACGAGCGGCAAACCTGCATCTTTTCTTTATGAAAGGCAGCAAAGACGTCTTGCTCTTGTCGCGATCGTCATCGAATTTCTCTTTATTCTCTCACTCAGCTTCTTTGTTCCTAACTTTGTACCCATCTTCTTTTTTCTCACCGGCTGAGTGATCAGACTTCATATCGCTGCGGGGCCCGTCGCTTGACTCAAAGGTTTGTTTATCGTGTGTCAATGAGAGAAGGGTATTGCGGAGTGAAGAGCGATCTGAGATGAAATCGATTATCTTCTCATGAAGGGTGAAACATCTAGATCGGCGCCATCTGTCAGTCATGAAATCATCGAGCGAGGGTTTCAATGATTCTACCCAGCTTCCGAGCTCGCTATAGATGTCGATTGAGTTTCAGACACGTCTCGTTCCTCATTTGATTGCTCAGCGCTCGAGTCATCGCTCGTATAACCCATCGCTGAGCCGATTTGTCGCCAATCATGTTCATCTTCTTCAGCGTCAATAGGTTCTGAACCAGCGTCAATCTCGCTATCATCGTCGTCGTTCTCATTCAATAAAATGAGGTCATCTAAAAGTCATGAGCAACGATGGTCAGACGAGGAAAATCATGCTACTTATCTTGAGAGTCGCCTGATCTCAAGTTACTAGAATTCAACAATTCTTCCTGTTCGTCATATTCACGAATAAGAGCAAGTCTTCGCGAATATCTGAACTCGGCAGGCTGACGACGCACTTGCAAGAAATTCAGTTGCTCTGTATCAATGTCTCGCTCTACTTGCCGCGCAGCGAGATCTACTTCATCTGATGCCGTCATATTCATGACTTGCACGACGTCGAGAGCTTGCAAAGTTTCGTCCCAGTAATCGAGTCTTGCGAAAATAGCATTATCGCTAACGAACGAAGCTCGAATATTCGTTCCTTGAATGTGTCGACCTTTGAAGGCGGATGTTTCCCTTCGAGAAGATGGCGGTTGTCACAATTCGATGTCATTCATCACTCAATATTCATGAGAATCAAAATGGCTGATTGTTTAAAAGAAGGTGGGGGGAAAGGCGGTTTAAGTAAACGATGAACTTCAGACTTCATTCAGAAGTCTCTTGTAATCTCGCTCGACATTCTTCTATTTCATCAGCCGAGCAATCGTCAATGACTGAGACGATGGTCAATCGCGAGGCACTCAACATCAATGTTACACTGCATGAAAGTTTCGCCTCGATGCTACTCATGAGTGGCAAGGCAGCTTCGCTCATTTTCAGCTTCGTCTGCAGAAGGCATAGACTGGTACGACTCAATCATCCCTTCTTCGGAACCTGCAAGCTCAGGTCACTCATTCGAGCCTCGATGATCTTCGTCGCTGATTGTGCATCAAGATGCTCGAATGGTTCAGCTTCTTCTCTTCATGTCTTCAACACGATTCTACTTCAATTGCTGCGAGCCATACGAGAATTTGACCCATACCAAAGTCACAGTTTCCTAAGCCTCTTCTATTTTCGGTCACCGCTGGGGAATCGAGAAGCGGCCAAATGACAAGGCGCATTAACAAGGCGAAAAGATCGTCGGAAAAGTCATACCGAAAGATCGGCAGTCTCGAGGAATGAAAGGAGCCGGAAATCAGCCAATTCACAGTCACCGCGTAATGAGAAAGATGGAGTCTTGGGGCCCAGACGAATCCATGGGGTGCAGATATGCAGGCCCCCATCCTCGCATGACGCATGAGCACAGGCCATTCCGGCGTAGCCTAGGCAGCAACGCCATCAATCAAGGAAAGATCGCTGCGGCCATGTTGAGGCATTTTCTCCATTGGTCCGTTTCCTTTTGTGAAACTCGAGGGCGCCTCCACCTCCACGCCCAGTCCCCCTGAGGCCGCGTCGCCATATCACTGCGGATGTGGGATCTGTATCGGCGCAGCCAGGCAGATTTGGGAAGACTGCTGCCAGCCGCAGTGAGGCATTTCCCTCATTGGACCGTGTTGCAGCAATCTTCGATGCGGCGGATTCGACTCTGCCGGTCCCCACTAAAGGCGAACACTTCGAACCAATGCCACGGCAAGCCCAGGGGTCAGCTGAGTCGAGATGAAATGAGGGCGGCGAAGAGGGGCAGGGATGGGACGTCCCCAAACAGGTAGAGTCGACCGAGGGAGGTTCAGCTCCCTGCCAAACGGGATCATGCGCCTACACCGGTCTCGGGGAGACGGGGGCAGCGAATGAGAAGGCACGACGGTGCCATCAGCTCGGGGTGTGAAGCAGGAGTTGGGGGAAAGGCGTGCAATCGTGAGGCAGACTATGCAAAAAGAGGGGGCAAATAAAAATGCCTTACACAGGAGCGAATCAGTCGATTAGAACGGCTGGCGAATGAGGAGGGTAGAGAGAGCGGCATTGCAAGGGCGAGACCGAGTGTTGGAAAGAAAGAATGGAGGAAAGATGGAAAAACAGCGAGGGAGGCCGGTACTTATAGCTTGGTCGTCGAAGAGAAAGCGGCGAGTCGGCCGATGAAGAGCGCCTTGCCCCAAACAGAACGGTCAAACCCAAAGAGATCGACGTCAAACCTGAAGTCGAAAAGAGCGAGCATTTCATCGAAACGAATATTATTTACTAAGATGAAATATCAAGACAAAAAGATCAAGTAACAAGTTGAATCACATGAAACTAGAATCATTTGAAATTCTAGAAGAAAAGAGATTGATTAACTATGAGTTGAATCTTTCAGCATCTATGAAAATACATTCAGTATTTCATATTTCTCTTTTGAAGTCTGCAGACTCGAATACATCAATTCAAGCAGAATTTTCAGAAATTGATTCAGAGAGTCAGAATGTTGAATACAAAGTAAAGAATATACTAAATCAACAGAATATCAAAGATCAGCTTCATTGATTAGTCAAGTGAAAAGATTATGAACATATCGAGAACACTTGAAAATCAAGAAGAAATCTCAAGAACTGTCAGATGCTTCTGTGACAGTTTCAGTTGAGAAACTCAGTCAGTCAAAGTCTGATGAAATCTCAATCTGCTTGAAAGACACGTCAAAAAGAAGATCATTCAGTGATGATTCACTAGTCTTTCTCTCATCTTCTCTCAAGCTTGATGATGTTTTGAAACTCTCATTCAATCATCATCTGTTTCTTGTTTTTCAGAAACACAAATTGATTTTGCAGATGAGTAGCTCTTGCAAAGATCTTTTGCACCTGCTTGTAAGCATTTAGCAGCTCACAAAGAATGTGATTACATTCTGTCTTTATTCTTTTTCACTTCATCATTGAGAAAGTGAGATTGCATTTGTGATCAAGACATACACACTCGATGCAACGATTGATTTCATTGTCAACACGACATTTCTTTTGCAAGCAACTGCAATGTTCACAAGAATGCATGACAGCACACTCAGAATTCGTACGCTCAAGAAGATTTCTGTGACGCAAGATAGAGTTTTTGATTGTGCAATGAGAAAACATGAAGAAAAAGTGATTTTCGAAATGAAAATCTTAGAAGAGAATCTAGTGTTAAAACTCTCTTGCATGAGATTATGTAACAACAATGATTAAATAATCATTAAGTAATCAGAGTCTTGAAGTGATCGCTCTGATCGTTTGAATCAGAAGTGATCACAGTGAGCATGATGAGCATGATGCTCATCTCGCTCATCTTGCTCAAGAATGATCAGAATAATTATTCAAAGCAGAAACAACTTGACATGATTCTTTTATATTTATATAATAATGATCATTCTCTTAAATAGAAGCTTCGTGCTCAACTCATGTAATAGTTAATACAGTTTATTGTCTTAGCTATTCTCAGATCTTCAATCTAATGATTAGTTTATTACTATACTGATCTTTGTTTATATCTTGTGTTGTTAAAGAGACAATCATTACATTCAGCATCTGAAACAAGTTTATTCAAATGATTTTAACGTTGAAAAAATATTCTAAGATTTCATGCAAGAATTGTCTTAAAATTCTAAATCATTTTACAGTTATTGATGAATCTAGTATGATTAATATGATCAAGCATCTCAAGATAAATGCTTGCATGAAATGATTTGAATGAAAATGACTTAACTTTCTTTCACAGATGAAAATATCTTTCAATCATGTAAGTTCAATATGATAATGCAAATAAATAATGCAAAGTTGATGTGTTTATAAAAGAAAAGTCATATTGACTTATCATCTCAATTCAATTAACAGAATTGAGAAAAGATATTATGTAAGATTTTTGTTGCATTGAATTTGTCTTTTTGAATCATTGAAAACGAGCATTTTCAACAGTTACTACAAATGCTTCGTTCAAAAATTACTTTCGTTCATTGCACTAAATTGTCAAGCATGATTTTCTTGAAATATGATGAAATTCATGCAAAGATAAAGCAAGACTTAAAAGAGTCACAACAGATTTTTATTACGTTGAATGCATGATCTAGTTCTTAAAAAGTCGCTTATCTGAAAGTTTTGATATATTGAATGAATGCTACATTTTAATATCATGAACATCTCATTGAATTTACGTCTCTTTAAGTTGAGCATACTGATCATCATTTAATGCAAAAGCTGTTTAAGATTTTGAATACATATGATATTAAGAACAAGCTTTTTGATGTTGTTATTAATAATGCAAGCAACAATGACACTTTAAAGAAGAAGCTTGAAAGAGCACTCAGTCGACGTGACATTTCATGAGATAAAGCACAAAACTCAATATCTTATATGACTCATATCATCAATTTAATGACTCAAGAGTTTATCAAAGCTATTGAATGTTACAAGCGTATCAAGACTAAACAAGACTGAAGCTTTAATTAATTCGCAGTGAACGCTAGCAAGTTTTCTGCGTAATGATTAGAGCTAGTCAATGATTTAGTCAAGATCTGACTCAGGTTTGACTCAGATATGACTTAACACTCTTTTCTTTCATCAACATCTTGTTCATCAACATCATCTTCTTCTCATGTCACAAACATATTTCTTTCAAGTCTAGCGCAGTCTCTGAACATTACATAAATAAAAGCTTTTGTATTAATCTTCTTCTGTATTCTTAATATTCAGTTATAGCTATCTTTAAAGATCAAGCACTATCAATTCTGATCTTCATTGATTGTATCATTTAGACACGATTCTGACATTATATTAAGAATTCGTTAATCACATGATACTGATCTCATTACTCATTCAACATACTCATACAGACAGAATGAGTTTAAAGAAATTCATTTACCTGATGATCAACGACAATCAAAAGACAGAACAACACTAAAGAATTGAATAAAATCAACGACAAGACTGTTTGAATTACTAAACTACTTATCGCTCATTAAGTACGCAAAGTTCACTCGATTATGAGAATCACGATAAAGAATCTTCGTGAATTGCTCAAGAATCAAACCAATTGATAGATTCAACGATAAGAAACCTTCGTTGTTTGCTAAAGAATCAATCAAATCAATCAACAAATCAATCTCATCTTCTTTGTTGAAGATTGAATCTCATCTCATACATCTTTCTTCTTCAATCGTCAAGCATCATCATTCATTCAACTCTCTTTCAAACAAATCTTATCATGCTCAGTCGTTCATTTACTAAAGAGTGTTTCAAAGAATTTCAAAATCGTTTCTCTCAAACTTCTGATGCTGATTCATCGAAATCATCAAGTGCTGCATCATTTATTCATGAAGATGATGAATCATTCGTTGAAAAGATAATACTTTTCATGTTTTATGAAATCTGAAAGACTTAAAGTCTAGCTCTTGATGAAGAAACAGATTGACTCTATGAGTTAGATAAACAACAAGAAGACGAAATCAAAGAGTTGAAGACTAGACTTCAAGCTAAAGAAAACACTTCTTCTGATTTCACTTACTCTGAGCGTTCTAGATCTCAAAAAATACCTGATTCTTCGCTGTTTACTGATGAAAAGAACTCTATTTGAAAGAACTGATACGGAAAAATTCAGAATAAACTAGAGATCAACGTTGATCTCTTTTCTAATGAATGAGTCAAATTGAGCTATATACATTCTAGATTATTCAATGACGCAGCTGAGATCACTCAAGCTTGACGTGAACATGACTGTGTCAATTTTTATAAGATCATCAACGATCTTTTGAAAGAATTAGCTCAGTTGTTTGATGACTTGAATAAGAAAGTCAACTTTCGTAGAAAATACTACAACTTGATTCAAGAGTTTAAGAAATTCAGTGAATTCTATACTCAGTTTCAACGTTTATCTTTCTATCTAAACTATCACGAAAAGCAACTGATCATTGATCTGAAAGATAAAATCAACTCTCGTCTTTGATTTATTTGAGTAAATCAACTAGTTCAACCTGATTCTTTAAAAGAAATTCGTTTCTACCTGATTCATTTGAATAATAATCAGCGAGTCATTTGAAAGATCAAGAACAAGCTCAAACGCATCAATGATCTTTCAAAGACTATCTTTCATAAAGCGACTATTATCACTCAGTCAGTTGATCATTTGAAGTCTAATCAGCTAAAGTCGCATGACGTGATTTTAACTAACGTCAAGAAAGCAGACGTTTTAGCTGAAACCTGTTTCATATGTCATAAATCAGATCATAGCTTTAAAGAGTGTCTCGATTAACCTACTAGAATTAATGCAGTGAACAATGAATATGATTGCTTCGATTTCAATTCAAATTTCGATTTAAAAAACTAGTCATTTCTTCAAAAGTCATTGAAGAGATAGAGATTATATCTTTGTGCAAACTAGACGAAATTCTATTGAAAGAAAATTACTTTGAAAAGTTATTTTTAATTAACACTCATCTCATCTCTCAGAATCAATCTTTCAGTCTTTGTTCTTTAATAGACAGTGATTCAGTCGTTTACATGATTGTACATTCTAATCTAGTCAATAAAGTATGCAAGAAACTGAAAATTCAATCTATATCACTGGCAAAAGAGAAGCTAATAAGAGATTATGATGAAAAGATATCTAAGAAGATCATTACTCATAAAATTCTATCTAATCTCATCATCAAAAGTCATAAGAAATTGACTGTATCAATGTTGATAGTTGATATTGATCATCATGAAGTCATATTGAATAAGCTCTGAATGAACAAAAACGAAATATTACTGAATATGCAAAATGATGTCATTGTTTTTCTCAATCAATTGAATACTTCTATTTCGGTTTTTTCAATTTCTCTCAATTCAAAGCACTCAAGTTGATCGCGATCATCTTTGCTCTCTTCAATTATTCAGACTAAGACTTTTATGATGCTCAAACGACTCGTTTCAACCACTGCTCAGAAAGAATCATTCTCGATTCGAAGCATAGATGCAGCTAGACTGATTGCATCAAGTTGAGTTGAAATTTTTTTGAAAAAGTGTCAAGTCAAGTTGAGAAGTTGAATTCAAGCACTTGAGTCGAGTTGAAAAGCTTGACTCGATAACTTGATTTGAAAACTCAACTCAACTCAACAAGATATTAGATAGATGTAAATAGCTTGATTGAACAGTCTTCATGATTCTCTTCATGACTTTCTATCATGTTTTCTTGTCATGACTTTCTATCAAAGTCAAATGATCTTCATGTTTTTTCTTCATGTTTCTCTTCATGTTTCTCTTTATGTTTCTTGTTATGACTTTCTTCATGTTTTTCTTCATGTTTCTCTTCATGTTTTTCTCTATGTTTTTCTCTATGTTTCTCTCTATGTTTCTCTCTATGTTTCTTGTCATGACTTTCTTCATGTTTTTCTTAATGTTTCTCTTCATGTTTTTCTTCATGTTTCTCGTCATGACTCTCTATCAAACACTCTTCATGTTTTTCTTCATGACTTTCTATTAAAAGATAATGCAAAAAGATAATGCAAAAGTTAAAAATCGGAAAAATTTCTATATTTAGCTCTCTTAACGTTAAGCTTGAGTTCTTAATAAATCAAGTCAAGTTGACTCAATTTTCAGTTGAGTTGAGTCACGTCAAGTTGAAAATATGAGCAATTCAACTCAAATTAAGTTGAAAATGTGAGCAATTCAACTTTGTTAGAGATCAGCATAAAGCGAGTCATATGAGTGTCATTTAACTAATAGATAAATGCTAAGAAAGAAAAGTATCTACAGAAAAGAACTCAATTCTTATATGTGTGTTTCTCAGTTCTGTGCTAGACTCAATTAGAATGAAATCAGACGAAGACTAGACGAAGAATAGACGAAGACTAGAATTGTAACAGACTTGATCTTGATTTGAGTTCAAAATGTTAACTCAAAACTCGACTCAATGATCAGTCTAATATTGTTAACAAGCAATACTAATGATCATTCATTCTTCTTTAATTGAATAGCTTGAATCTTTGCATCTGTCAAGAATTTCTCGACTCATATATTGATTATGTTACGCAGTTGATATGCACGTCGAAGCATTAAATAAATAAAGTTTCAATGAATGCAAATGTCTTGTATCAATTTTCAAGATCTTATGACTTGAAGCTTTAAAAAGCGAAGCTTTCATTGAAAAGAACTGTTGATGACAATAGTAAGAGTGCAAACCTGTTTCAATGATTAGTAAATGCATTATCTTTTTGCATTATCAACTTGATAAATATCTTCTTGACAACAATGCAAAGATCATTGCTTGAAATTACATTCTCAACTTGATCATTGTTTAATGACACAGCGAGATTGTCATTCAAAGTCTCTGATTCAATGTCAGAATTATGTTTAAATGATACAATTAATGAAGATCAGAGTTGATAGTGCTTGATCTTTAGAAATAGCTATAACTGAATATTAAGAATACAGAAGAAGATTGATACAAAAGCTTCTATTTATGTAATGTTCAGAAACTGCACTAGACTCGAAAGAAATGTGTTTGTGACATGAAAAGAAGATGATGTAAATGAACAAGATGTTGATGAAAGAAAAGAGTGTTGAGTCATATTTGAGTCAAACCTGAGTCAGATCTCGACTAGATTGTTGACTAGTTCTAATCATTATGCAAAGAACTCGCTAACATTCACTGCAAATTGATTAAAGCTTCAGCCTTGTTCAGTCTTGATATGCTTGTAACATTACTTTCTTCTTCGAAAATTCATGTTTGCATGAATGTAGTTCATTTGCTCACTTTTGTTGACAGTTATTTCGATATTTAGCGCGATTTGTTTGAGTATAGTTTATGAAATTTGTTCAAAACTTTCTCTGAGTCATCGAATTTCTCTTTATCAACATAGTATCATTCATCGTTTCTATTTAGATTTGTTCATTTGACTTTGTACTGTATTCGACCTCAATAGCGTCTGAAGTTCAATGTATTGTTTATCTTTCAATGTTCATCATTTTCAATAGTGATTAATCTGAGTGATTCTGAATGCTGTTTTGATAAAGAGTCTTCTGAATATGATTGCAGTAACTTTGAGCTGAACATTGAATGCAGATGCTTCATGCTGATTGATAGATGAAGATGATAGAAAATACTCACTTTGACAGTGATTTGATAGAAATCTAACTGTTTGTCTTTCAAATCTTTGCAGAGTCTCGTTGTCTTGATGTTTCTGAAAGATAGTCAAACTCAGTCATTTACTTCATAAATGATGTTTCATTTATGTTTATTGATCTGAACTTTGATGATCAGCTTCATCTTTTTCAATTGTTAATGATCGAAGCTCAGTAGCTCTTTCATTCAAATGACAATATCATCTGCTTTTCTAACTTTCAGTCGTTCATGAATGATTTTGTAGTCAGTCGTATCTGAATTGAAACTCATTTGAGAGTGAAAATCTTTATTGAAGTAGAAAGAGATCATTGAGATAGTTGAGAAGATATTGAAATTGTCGCTGAATTTCATCATAGATATTCATTTGACTCAGTCGTTCTGCATGTAATTGTAGTAGATTCTAAGTTCACATTCAACGTCTTGATTGACTCGTTTCATCTGATCATTGATCTTTGAATGATAAACTGTGAATAAACTAGCTGTGATTCTCAGTCGCTTGCAAAGACTCTTTCACATAGTTGATATGAATTGAAAGTCTCTGTTTGAAACAATAGAACTGAGTAAATCATGCAGTTGATAGACATTTCATAGCATGATTCAAATCGTTTCTTCAACTAAGATGTCATCGTCTTCTCAATGACAGAAAACATAGTGACGTTCTTTGATGAGACAACATATGATTATGCAAATGACGTTATAGTCTTCTGACAAAGATAGTTCAGTGATGAAGTTCATAGCTATATCTTTTCAGCGTTTCTGTGAAATCGAAAGAGAATAATGAAGTTCATTGATGCTATCTTTAGAAACTTTGCTTCGCTGACAAGCATGATAGTTTCAAATGTATCATTGAATAGTAGCTTGATGATCTGATTAATAGTAGAAACGCTGAACTAGATCGATGATTCATTTATTGTCGAAGTGAAAGATTGAAGATTGATCATGCACTTCTTGTAGTAATTTCGTGTGCATGTTCTCAGAGACTCACAGTAAGTCTTTTCTAAAGAGAACGCTGTCAATGATTTTGCAGTTCTTCAATTTAGTGATATGAAATTTGAGCTTGTTCTCATTTATAGCTTGTCTATATTCGTCGCAGAACTCATTTTTTTGATTGATCATACATACTCACTGATAGAGATTTGCTTTCAATTCAATGAGTAGAACATCAACTTTATCAGAGATCAGAATAGTCTGAAAATGATTTTCAAGTCGTTGAGCTGATTCAAAGATGTTCATTAAAGACATTCAAGTTAAAGCATCGACTTTAGTATTCATTTTGCCTGATTTAAAGATGATCTGAAAGTTGAACTTCAACAGAATGTTCAGATAGTTGACTTGTCATCGACTCAACTGTTTATTTTTCATGAAGATCTTCAAAGCTTGATGATTGATGAATATCTGAATGAGTAGTTCAGTGCACTTCAGCTCAAGTCATCAATGTTTGAAACATTGAATAATGACTAGCAATTTCTTGTCATAGATGTGATAATTGATTTCAGCAAAGATCATGCTTTTACTGTAGAAGATCATCGAATGAAGAACTTTCTCGTCATCATACTGAGATAGTATTTCATCTTTTACATAGTTTAAAGCATTGATCTTCAGAATAGCTTGTCATTTGAGATCAAAGTGACGAAGTACTGAGATCAAGCTGACTTGTTTCTTTAGATTGTTAAAGACTTGAACACAGATCTTGTTTCAAACAAAAGATGTATTCTTTCTAGTCAACTGAGTGAATGATTTGACTAGCTTCGAGAAGTTCTTAATGAAACAATGATAGAAGTTAACAAATCTCACGAAGTTCTGAATTTCTTTTAGGTTGATCGAAGTGATTCAGCTGACTATGACTGTCACTTTGCTTGAATTCATACGAAGATTTAGTTCTGATATAATGACTTCTAGAAAGACAGTCTCTTCTACATTGAATTCGCACTTTCGAATATTTATCTGCAGTTCAGCTTCGCGTAGTCAACTCAATACTAGTTTGACGTGATCTCTATGTTTCTTTCTCATTTTGCTATAGATGAAAATGTCATCTAGATAGACTTGACAAAAGTCGTTCAGAAAGTTTCATAAAACATCATTCATATATTGCTGAAAGAAGATCGATTCATTAGTCAGTTTAAATGATAGCATCTTGTATTTATATGCTTCTAAAGCAGTGATAAAAGTGATGTAATTCTCGTTATCAAGATGCATTTGAAGTTTGTTGAACGCTGATATGATGTTCAATCTAGTCAGATGCTTGCAACTCACTATTTTATCAATGATCTCGTCTATCAACAATAAAGAATATTTATTTCTTTTGAAAATGACATTTAGCTTTTGATAGTTCACGCAGAATCAAAGATCTTCATTTGCTTTGAAGATGAATAGAACGAGAAAGAAATAGAGAGTCTGACTAGAAGTGATGAATCTCTTCAACAGATTCTTGTTTAAGTACTTCTTTATCTTCAGAAGTTTGACAGAGAACATTCAATAAACTCGATAGTGAGAAGATGTTGAATCACTGATGAGCTTGATTTTATGATCATAGAAGCGATGAGAGAGTAGTTTATTCAATTGAGCTCGATCAAAAACATTCAAAAACTCATGATATTTCAATGACAGCTTCGCTTTAATATCTTTCAAATTCTGAGTCGTTTCATTGATTGAAGAAATGTTTAAAGCGTTCAAATCGCACTGAGTATTATACGTAATTTTTCTATTGATGTCTGTCATGAATAAAGCAAAGACTTCAGTCTGATTCTTCTTTGAATGATTCAACAATGTTTTAAACGAAGCTGTGTCTATACTTTGAATCAAGAATGACTCTTTCTGAGCAATGATTGAAATGAATCGTTTGAGCATCATAGAAGTTTTAGTCTGAGTGATTGAAGAAGATGAAGTTAATCGCGATCAACTTGAGTGCTTTGAATTGAGAAAGATCGAAAAAATCGAAATAGAAGTATTCAATTAATTTGAAAAAACAATGACGTCGTTTTGCATATTCAGTAATATTTCGTTTTTGTTCATTCAAAGCTTATTCAATATGACTTCATGATGATTGATATCAGCTATCAACATTGATACAGTTAATTTCTTATGACTTTCAATAATGAGATTGAATAGAATTTTATGAGTGATGATTTTCTTAGATATCTTTTCATCATAATCTTTTATTAGCTTCTCTTTTATCAAAGATATAGATTGAATTTCTAGTTTCTTGCATACTTTATTGACTAGATTAACGTGTATGAGTGTATGAGTGACTAAATCACTGTCTATTAGCGAACAAAGACAAAAGAATTGATTCTGCGAGATGAGATGAGCATTAATTAGAAACGACTTTTCAAAGTAATTTTCTTCTGATAGAATTTCATCTAGTTTGCACAAAGATATAATCTTTATCTCTTTAATGACTTTTGAAGAGATGACTAGTTTTTTGAATCGAAATTCGAATTGAAATCGAATTTGAAATGATCATATTCATTGTTCACTGCATTGATTCTGATAGATCGATCAGAGCATTCTCTAAAGCTATAATCTGATTTATGACATATGAAACAGATTTCGACTAAAACGTCTGCTTCTTTGACGTTAGTTAAAATCGCGTCACGCAACTTTAAATGATCAGATTTTAAATGATCAACTGACTGAGTAACAACAGCTTTATGAAAGATGATCTTTGACAGATCATCAATGCATTTGATGAGATTGACTTTGTTCTTGATTTCTTGAATGACTCGCTGATCATTATTCAAATGAATCAGATAGAAATGAATCTCTTTGAGAGAATCAGATTGAACTAATTGATCTATTCAAATGAATTGAAGATGAGAGTTTATTTTATCTTTCAGATTGATGATCAGTTGCTTTTCGTGATACTTCAGATAGAAAGATAATTGTTGAAACTGAGTGTAAAACTCGCTGAACTTCTTTGATTCTTGAATCAAGTTGTAGTATTTTCTACGAAAGTTGACTTTCTTATCTGAATCATTGAATAACTCAGCTAGTTCTTTCAAAAGATCATCAATGATCTTATAGAGATTGACATAGTCACGTTCGCGTCTAGATTGAGTGACATCAGCTGCATCATTGAATAATCTGAAATGTACATAGCTCAGTTTGACTTGTTCATTTGAAAAGAGATTGACGTTGATCTCTAGTTTATTCTGAATTTTGCCGTATCAGTTTTCTCAAGTAGAATTCTTTTTGTCAGTAAATTAGAAAGAATCAGATATTTTCTGAGATCTAGAACACTCAAAGTAGGTGAAATCAGAAGAAGTGATTTCTTTAGTTTGAAGTCTAGTCTTCAACTTTTTGATTTCATCATCTTGTTGTTTACTCAGCTCGTTGAGTCGATCTGTTTCTCTGTCAAGAGTCATGCATTGAGTCTTTCAGTTTTCAATAGAAACAGAGAGTATTACTGTTTCAGCGAATGACTTGTTGTCTTCATTGATGAATGATTCAGCACTAGAGAATTTTGATGAATCAGTCTCAGAGATTTAAGAAAAGTGACTTCGAAATTCTTCGAAACGTTCTTCAATAGATGAACATTTTGACATGGTGAAATTTGAAGAAAGAACAAAGTCGAGCGAATGATGATGCTCGACAGTATTAATAAAGACATATGATCAAGTGTTTAATCTTCAGAAAAGAATGTTGTTGATTAAAGAGATATTTTTGATTTGTGAGTTTTTTTGAGTAATTCTCAAGCAATTCATGAAGATTCTTTATCATTGATTCTCTTAATCGAGTTGAACAGCTTATTTTCACTCGTCTATTTCATGAGAATGAGTTGATTCTCTTGATTGAATGAACTTTGCATACTTAGTGAGCGATAAGTTGTTTAGCGATTCAAACAGTCTCATCGTTGATTCTATCAAACTCTTTAATGTTGTTCAGTCTTTCAATTGCGTCGATCATCAGATAAACGAATTTCTTTAGACTCGTTCTGTCTGTATGAGTATGTTGAATGAGTAATGAGATCAGTATCATGTGATTAATGAATTCTTAATATAATGTCAGAATCGTGTCTAAATAAGTCAATCAGCGAAAGTCAGACTTGAATAGTGCTTGATCTTTAAAGATAGCTATAACTGAATATTAAGAATACAGAAAAAGATGAGTATAAAAGCTTTTATTTAAGTAATATTCAGAGACTGCACTAAGCTTGAAGAGAATGTGTTTGTGACACAGATAGAATGTGATGTAGAAAGAAAAATGATGTTGAACAAAAAGATGTTGAAAAAAGAAAATAAAGACTGAGTCAGATCTGAGTCAGATCTGAGCTAGAGACATTGACTAGTTCTATTCAGTCTTGATATGCTCGTAACACAAAGCATTAATCTTCAGAATAGCTTGTTATTTGAGATCAAAGTGATGAAGTACTGAGATCAAACTGACTTGTTTCTTTAGATTGTCAAAAACTTGAACACAGATCTCATTTTAAACAAAAAACATGTTCTTTCTAGTCAGTTGAGTGAATAATTTGACTAGCTTCAAGAAGTTCTTAATGAAATGATGATAGAAGTTAACAAATTTCACGAAGCTCTGAATTTCTTTTAAATTGATTGAAGTGATTCAGCTGACTATGACTGTCACTTTGCTGAGATTCATACGAAGATTTAGTTCTGATACAATGACTTCTAGAAAGACAGTCTCTTCTACATTGAATTTGCACTTTCAAATATTCATCTGCAGTTCAGCTTCACGTAGTTGACTCAATAATAGTTTGATGTGATCTCTATGTTTCTTTCTTGTTTTGCTATAAATGAGAATGTCATTTAAATAAACTTGGCAAAAGTCGTTCAGAAAGTCTCATAGAATGTTATTCATATATTGCTGAAAGAAGATCAATTCATTAATCAGTTTGAATGATAACATCTTGTATTTATATGCTTTTAAAGCAGTGATAAAAGTGATGTAATTCTCGTTATTAAAATGCATTTGAAGTTTGTTGAATGTTGATATGATGTTCAATCTAGTCAAATGCTTGCAATTCACTATTTTATCAATGATCTCGTCTATCAACGATAGAGAATATCTATTTCTTTTGAAAATAGCATTTAGCTTTCAATAGTTCACGCAGAATCAAAGATCTTCATTCGCTTTGAGAATGAATAGAACGAGAGAGAAATGAGAGATCTGACTAGAAGTAATGAATCTCTTTAACAGATTCTCGTTTAAGTACTTCTTTACTTTCAGAAGTTTGATAGAAAACATTTGATAGACTCGACAATGAGAAGACGTTGAATCACTGATGAGCTCGATTTTATGATTGTAGAAGCGATGAGAAGATAGTTTATTTGATTAAACTCGATCAAAAACATCTAGAAACTCATGATATTTCAATGACAGCTTTGCTTTAATATCTTTCAAATTCTGAGTCGTTTCATCAATCAAAGAGACGTTTAAAGCGTTCAAATTGCACTAAGTATTGTATGCAATTTCTCTATTAATGTTTGTCATGAATAAAGCAAAGACTTCAATCTTGTCTCTCTTTGAATGATTCAACAATATTTTGAACGAAGCTGCGTCTAGACTGATCATTGAGTTGAGTTTCAGATTAACATTTTGAACTTAAATCAAGATTGAGTCGAGTTGCTTACATTTTCAACTTGATTTAAGTTGAGTTGCTCATATTTTTAATTCAACATGACTCAATTCAACTGAGAATTGAGTCAACTTAATTCAACTCATCAAGAACTTGAGCTTGATGTCAAGAGAACTAAATATAGAAATTTTTCCGATTTTTGACTTTTGCATTATCTTTTTGCATTATCTTTTAATAGAAAGTCATGAAGAGAAACATGAAGAATGTTTGATAGAGAGTCATGACGAGAAACATGAAGAGAAACATGAAGAGAAACATGAAGAAAATCATGATGAGAAACATGAAGAGAAACATGAAGAAAAACATGAAGAAAGTCATGATGAGAAACATAGAGAAGAACATAGAGAGAAACATAGAGAGAAACATAGAGAGAAACATGAAGAAAAACATGAAGAAAAACATGAAGAAAGTCATGATGAGAAACATAGAAAGAAACATGAAGAAAAACATGAAGGAAAAACATGAAGATCATTTGACTTTAATAGAGAGTCATGACGGAAAAACATGGTAGAAAGTCATGAAGAGAATCATGAAGATTGTTTAATCAAACTATTTACATCTATTTAATATCTTGTCAAGTTGAATCGAGTTTTCAGATTGAATTATTGAGTCAAGCTTCTCAACTCGATTCAAGTGCTCAGGTTCAACTTCTCAATTCAACTCAACACTTTTTCAAATAAATTTCAACTCAACTCAACACTTTTCAAGTCAAGTACTCGACTTGAACTCAAATACTTGACTTGACGCAATCAATCTAGACAATATGTTAAATTCTTTCTATGAGCTAACTCTGATTGTGTCTAGAATCATCAATGTTGATATACATTTAAAATTTCAAATGTTTGATGCTCTTTTCAATCATCTCAATGTTATTGAGACAATAGTACGTGATAATGCATGTACTTCACAAGCACTTGTTTTTCTGTTATGAGTTTGCATAAAGCGAATCATATGAGTGTATTCTAACTAGAAGTTCAAAGCTAAAGAAGAAGAAAGATGAAATCATTATCGATGACAATTTCAGTCAATATGCATGTTTAATCTCAGTCAGAATCTTGAAAGATTCTAGCATCTTATCATTTAGTTTCTTTGATGATTTTGCAATCATAATGTTTCTAGAATCTAGAAACATCATGTCATTTATCTTGTAAATCATTTTCTTTCAATGCTTGTTAATTTGTTTCTTCATGATGACTTCGACTCTTACTAATGCTTGTTTGATCAACGCTAGTGATCATTTCATGTGTTCAAATATATTCTTTGCTTTATCTGCTTCGATTCTTGCTTAAGTAATTTCATATTCAGTTGAATTCAAATCGAAGCTCATGTGAGAGTGAAAGTTCTTATTCAGAAAGAACATCAACTGTTCAATTAATGACGAAATAGCGTTGTTATTGACGAATTCAGTCATAAATAATTAGATGAATCAATCATCTTGCATATATGAGCAATAGCTTTGTAGATATTGTTTCACATTCTGATTCGCTCTTTTCGTTTGATCATCAATTTGCAAATGATAGTTGATAGATAGTTTCATCTTGATATTGAGTCTCAGACATAGAGACTTTCAGACAATCAATATGAATTGAGAATCGCGATTGAATACTATTGTTCTTGATAGTTCATGAGTTCTGAAAACTCATATCAACAGCAACTTAACTGTTTATTCTGCGAAGATTTCTTTGTCATCTGATCAACATGATATATAGTGTTGTTTCTTAGACAATCGATTTATAACTGTCAGAATCACGTTGCTTTTATCACTTTCTGATAAATCAATAATGAAGTTTAATGATATGTTCTGTCATCGCTGCTCAAGTATGAGCAATGACTTCAGCAATTCATTGATTTGATCTCTCGATGCTTTTGATTTACGACAAATGTAACAGTTTCAAATATAATGCTTGATCATCATTCTCATCTTCAATCAGCAATATGATCATCTCAGCAAGTTCAACGTTCAATTCATGTCAGAATGTTCATTGATTGAAAGATCATATGCTTCTTTTATTAATCAAGTGATCATTGACTGAGAAACTCATAGTCTATCATCTTTTCAGAGTACTTCATCAAGTACTTTGCAATTGTCTAGATCAATATCTTGACAAGTTCTTCTGTTCTGTTTCATGACTATTCAAATATTGAAACACAGTTGATTCATTCAATTTTCTGCTATAATTTGATTCTAAATAGAAATCATCTCTTCAATTGAATTTTAATTAACTTTCTGTTTGAGTTTTGAATTTAAGTCAGATTTTGAGTCAGATCTGAGCAAGATTTGAGTCAGATCTTAATCAGCTTTCTGATCATTTTCTTGATCAGCTTTTATTGACTGCAGTTCAAATTTATCTTCTGATAATAGCATCTGATGCTGATATAGCTTTTGATCATCATTTGCTTCAACTGACTTGACGTCTGACATTCTGATCATTGTGTCGACTTTCAGATTTTGTTTTCCCGACTGATATATGATCTTAAAGTTATATTCAGATAACTTCTCAGCTTATTTAGTCTGTTGTCAAGTCAGTTCTTTAATGATCATAAAGTACTTCAAATTCAGATGATCAATGAAGATTTTGATTAAAATATCTGTACATTTCAATTCAAAACATCAATGCTTCAAGCAGCAAATAATGATCAGCAGTTCTTTGTCATAGATCTCGTAGTTGCATTCTGCAAAAATCATGTTCTTGCTATAGAAAATCATTGAATGTAGAATGTCTTCATCATCATATTGAAACAATACTTCATCGTTAACATAGTTTGAGAAGTTAGTTTTCAGAATAGCTTCTCTGATTGAGTTGAAATGCTTCAGAACAAAAGCTGTTGTCACTTGTTGCTTCAGTTCTTCAAAGATCATCTAACAGATCTTCATTCATTCAAAGAAATAATCTTTTTGAATCAGCTTTATCATAAGTTGAGCAATCTTTGAAAAGTTCTTTATGAATCGTCAATAGAAATTGCAGAAGTCAATGAAGATCTGCATATGAGTCAATGATTGAGACACTTTTCAGCTTTGAATCACATCTACTTTTCGAGAATTCATTTGCAGCTCATTGATAAATATCAGTAGTTTAAGAAATAAGATTTCCTGAATCTTGAATTCATACTTGTCAATGTTTACTTGTAAATTGACTTCACGAAGCTTTTCTAGCACTTCTTTCACATGAGTTCTATGTTCTTTCAATATTTTACTGTAAATGAGAATATCATTCAAGTATGTCTGACAGAATTTATGCAGACAGTCAAACAACACATTGTTAATATAATGCTGAAAGAAAGCAGATTCATTGATCAATTCAAAGAGCATTACTTTATACTTGTAGATGTCAAAGAAAGTAACAAAAGTAGTTAAATCTTTGCTTTCTGAACTCATGTGCAGTTTATTGAATGTGATGATAATGTTGAGTCAAGTCAGATACTTACTGTCTTAAATTCAAGCTAGTACTTCGTTTATTAAAAGTATTGAATAACGATTTCTTTTGATCAGAGCATTCAGTTTTTAATAGTTCATGCAAAAGTAAAGATTGTCATCTTTCTTTTCAACAAACAGTATTGATGAAGCAAAAGAAGCTTTGCTGAATGTGATGAACTTCTTCTTCAAATTCTCTTCTAGATACTCTGTGATCTTCTGCAACTTGTAGCTTGACATAAAATACAATTGACTTCTAGAGAATTAACTCTCTTCTTCTAATTCAATATTATGATTGTATGATTAATGCAAGAGCAACTGCGTTGTCTTTTCTTTATCAAAAACATTCAGAAAGTCGTAATATGTTGAGATCATGCCTAGAATCTAATCACACTGCAGCGAGATAGTGCATAGCTGAGTAGAATGTTTGATCAATAGAGGTAGCTCTAACTAGAAAACTAAGAATACAGAAGAAAGAAGACGGTTTCGAGCTGTATCTATAGTAGAGCGAACAAAGAGACGAAGTAGTCAATTTGTCAGAGCTCGAATAGATGAAATGTTTCAGCATATTTCAATTTGAAACATCATTGTTTCTTGTTCACATATCGAAATCTCTAGAGTTTATTGACTAGACTCTATTTCATCTCGACACGCTTCGTAACATTACTCTCTTCTCTTTAAAAGTCATGTTTCTATGACTTGTAATGTAGTTCATAGCACTGACGTAAAGCTCGATGCTCATCTTTCTACCAACTCTTCTATTGATCATCGAAATGTCTATTGTAGCAGACTCACTATGAGAGAAAAAGAGCGATCATTGTAGCAAGCTCACTAGTTGACACAGAAACATGAGATAGATCGATTCACTGATAGATAGAGCGATGTGAGTAGATAGATCATCGCATTGACAGCGTCTTTGAAGCAGACTCACTAGTCAACTTGCTCATTAAAGAGGTTGATTCTGATTGAGTTGTCTTTGTAGCAGACTCACTAAATTGATCTTGGTTCGAATCGAGTCGTAATAAACTATTGAAAGCTTCTTCTTCAGTTCATTTAATGACATGACAGAGATCATTTCATTCAGTTTCGCGAAATCTTCGACTGAGTTAAGCACTTTGTTGATTTCACTAATGATTAAGAAGAAGATCTTGATCTTCTTATTCTTGACTAGAGTTCAATACACAGCGACTTCAATCATAGCAATATTGACGAATTCTTCTTTCTTAATAGATTGAGTGAATTGAAGATGATTGAGATCAACTTGAGTGCTTTGCTTTCATCTGAATACAGATTTAATGAATCAAACAGATTTAATGAATCAATTCACTGATTTCTGATTCATGAGTTTCTTTAAAATGATCATTGATGTAACAATTGAATTCAAGCTCTTTTGTTTCATTTTGCAGATCTTGCTTGACTCAGATTTGTAAAATGCTGATTGACTGCTCACTTTTGAAACAACAGATTTTGATGTTCAAATCTTCAATGATGATATTAATCAATTGTTTGCAAAATTTACCAAAATTTGATTTCTTTTCAATCAAAGATTTTCAATGATTAACTTGTGCTGATCTAGACAAGTTATTAATAAAGACATCATTTCATTCTTATGTTCTTGAATCATAATCAATGTATACAAAGCATATGTAATTGACTTTTGATCAGAGATTTCATCATATGATTGAATCAACTTTGACTTTGACAGCAATATTGACTGAATATCAAAGCATTCACATAGCTTTGACATCAAAGATTCATCAATGAAAGTTATGTTAATGACTTCAATATTTATCAGAATGAGAAATCTGAATATCTTTTCTAGACTACTTAAGATGACATCAACAGTGAATGACTTGAAATTAAATGAATCATCAGACATGCTGATGAAACAAAATATGAGTATATTGCTCTCAATCACTACTTTAACGAAGACAGGTCGTTTTTTGAATTCGCTGCAATTTCGTGCATCTGAGCTGATTCAAGATAGTCACATGCTCTATGTTCTGACTTCTTGCATTTAAAGCAAAGTTCTTTTTTAAACAACTTCTCTCTAGCAAAATCAACGTTCAATATTCTGAGTTTCTTTCATGCAAAGATTGAAGCTGAGATCGCAGTAGTGATTGTCGTTGAAATGCTAGCAATAAAGCGAGCAACTTGAATCATTGATGTCTTGAGAGCTGATCAAGCATTCAATTTCGTCAATTGAACGTTGACTTGCATGCAAATGTTAATAAATTCGTTCAAATTCATAGTTCATTCATTGATCATGACTTGCTGAAGATCTGAGCTAATCTTATGCTGAAAATCATTTAGTAAAGTTTTGTTATTGTATTCTAGTTTTGCACTAAGTCTCTGAAATTTCATTCAAAATTCATGAAAGAAGATCTTGTTTTGATACAGCTTCAAGAACTGTCATTGAGTCATGTGATGTTGATTAAGATCGTTGTACATTTTATTTATGATTGACAGTATCTCTTCTGCTTCAAGAAACGAGTTAGTAATCATGTTTCTCATTCTGAGTGCTATGTGTTTGATCATCGTTTCACTGACTCAACTTTTCACATATGCAATCTTCATTTCTTTGATAGAAAAATGATTCTTGTTCATCTTCAGCTTGTTTTGCATTCAAGACAATCAATTATTCACATTCTGTCTTGAATCTTTGAACAAAGATGAGTCAGATAGCTTAATTGACTTCAAGAATTGATCTTTTGAAATTAAAGTGCTTAGTCGACTTGATGTTGCTTCTAGATGACGTATAATCACGTTCTTTTTCTTCATTTATTTCTGTAGATGCATTCAAACAGCATTCAACGTTGTCTGCATAACTTTCAACTTGATGTTAATAACTTTCAATTCAATGTTGATCTTGTTGACATCATTCAACATTTGAATCATGTCATTGTAAATCTTGATTTCAATGTTATGTTGTTAACATATGTACTTGATAAATGTAATGAGATTATCTGCTTCATGAGTGCTTATTCAAGCATTCAGTTCAGTGCTGATGCTGATCTTGATCATTTCGTGATCAAAAAGTAACGCGTTCGTGTTCTTTTCTTCTGTATTCAATGATGCATTTGTGTCTTCTTCTTCTGATGCTGTTCAATTCTGTGGTAGAAGTGATTCTATTTTAGCATTTCAAAGTTCATAGCAAGCAATGCTCACTGATTCTAATTCTGTGCTTCTAGTCATTGTGTGAGTAGAAAATTGCTGATTGAAATTCGGCTGTAATTTCTGATTTCAGTTCTAAAACAATGCGTTCATGTTCTTCTGTTCTGATGACAAGCTCAGTAAAGAGTTAGTCTAGAACAACATGTTCATGTTTTCTTCTTCTGTTCTGTTCTAGAAATTTCTTGATTTCTAATGAATCTTCTGAGCTTAATTTTCGAATTTCGATTCTGGTTCAAGTTTGAGTGATGTAGCTTATTTTTATATCGTTTACACGTCAATAGCAAGGTTAATAAGCTTTGAACTAATGTTATGAATCTGCATAAAGCGAATCATATGAGTGTATTCTAACTAGAAGTTCAAAGCTAAAGAAGAAGAAAGATGAAACAAGTCATGAGTTTTACTCACGAAGACACGCTAGGTCGCTAGCGTGTCAACATCAGCTTTATACTAGTCTATGATAGTCTAACATGATCTATGTTAGACTAACTTGAAGTGCACGCTTGCAACATCTTCGAGCTTGCGAACTAACTTCTAACAAGCTTGCAAAGTACTATTTCAAGATGAAGAGCAAAGATGAACTGATATACAATCTCGCTATGATTTTAAATTCTACTCAAAAGCTGAATTTGTATCAAGATTGAGACGTAAATGAGAATGATTCTTATTTTTATTACGACAAGTATAAAAAAGAGTTCAAGAACTATTTTCATCATCATTATGAAGAGAAAACTACAACTGCAGAAGTTAAAGCGTAAGTGACTAGTGATGTTGATCAAATAATGCAATATGATAATGCAATTGATCATTTATTAACAATGCTATAGTTTGTTGTGATGATTACATGAACTCTTCTTCAAAGAACTCAACGTTGCTCTGTATCTGTTAGTAAAGATGATCAATATTTTCACACTGATGCTATTGTCAAGAAGTTTTCAACATGAAAGTATTGAAGAGACAACATCTTGAACTATTCAAGATTGACTTAAATGACTAAGAATGTTCTTTCATGTTCAATATTCTTTATAAATATTGAATGAACATTCAGTCTTGCAAGAAGAGTTTGTTGATGAAATTGATCACAAATGACTTCAGAATCAGTTGAACAAATAATGCTTCTTAAGTATTATAATTGTATCATGAACTTGAATTCTGAGAAAACTATCATCAAAGCATGAGATATTTATTACAAAGAAGAAGATGAAGATAATATGATTGATGAATCTGATGATTCTTTCAAGACAAATTTGCAGAATGTTTTACGTTCTATTAATGTTTAAATGTTTAATATTATTTCATTCAAAGTTGCTTTTGCATTGTTAATGTATGTAGTATGATAACACACTTACAAGTGTTGAGATCATGCTTAGAATCTAATCACACTGCAGCGAGATAATGTCAGAATCATGTCTAGATGAGTCAATCAGCGAAAGTCAGGGTTGAATAGTGCTTGATCTTTAAAGATAGCTATAACTGAATATTAAGAATACAGAAGAAGATGAGTACAAGAGCTTCTATTTAAGTAATATTCAGAGACTGCGCTAAGTTCAAAGAAGATGTGTTTGTGACACGAGTAGAATGTGATGTAGAAAGAAAGATGATGTTGAACAAAGAGATGTTGATGAAAGAAAATAGAGACTGAGCCAGATCTGAGCTAAAGGCACTGACTAGCTCTATTCAGCCTTGGTACGCTCGTAACATTACTTTCTTCTTCGAAAATTCATGTTCGCATGAATGTTGCTCGTTTGCTTGCTTTCTTATTGAGTTATTTCGGTACTAGCGTGACTTTCTTGAGTATAGCGCATGAAATTCGTTCAAAACTTTCTCGAAGTCATCGAATTCATCTTTATCGACATAGTATCATTCATTGTCTCTATCTAGATCTTTTCATTTGATCTTGTACTGTATTCGACCTCGATAGCGTCTGAAGTTCAGAATGTCATCTATCTTTCAATGTTCATTGTTGTCATCATCAATAATGATGAGTCTGAAAGATTCTGCATGCTGTTCTGATAAAGAGTCTTCTGAATACGGTCGCAGTAGCTTCGAGCTGAACATCGAATGCAGATGCTTCATGCTGACTGATAGACGAAGATGATAGAAGATCTTCGCTTTGACAGTGATCTGATACGATTCTAGTTGTTTGTCTTTCAAATCTTTGCAGAGTCTCGTTGTCTTGACGTTTCTGAAAGATAGTCAAACTCAGTCATCTACTTCATAGATGACGTTTCATCTATGTTTATTGATCTGAACTTCGATGATCAGCTTCGTCTTTTTCAATTGTTGACGATCGAAGCTCAGTAGCTCTTTCATTCGAATGACAATATCGTCTGCTTTTCTAGCTTCAAGTCGTTCATGAGTTGTTTCGTAGTCAATCGTATCTGAATCGAAACTCATTCGAGGGTGAAATTCTTTATTGAAGTAGAAAAAAGTCATTGAGATGATCGAGAAGATATTGAAATTGTCGCTGAATTTCATCATAGATATTCATTTGACTCAGTCGTTCTGCATGTAATTGCAGTAGATTCTAAGTTCGCGTTCAAACGTCTTGATTGACTCGTTTCGTCTGATTGTCGATCTTCAAATGATAGACTGTGAGTAGACTAGCTGTGATTCTCAGTCGCTTGCAAAGACTCTTTCACATAGTCGATATGAATTGAAAGTCTCTGTTCGAAACAATAGAACTGAGTAGATCATGCAGTCAATAGACGTTTCATAGCATGATTCAAACCGTTTCTTCGACTGAGATGTCATCGTCTCTTCAATGACAGAGAACATAGTGACGTTCTTTGATGAGATGACATATGATTGTGCAAATGACGTTATAGCCTTCTGACAGAGATAGTTCAGTGATGAAGTTCATAGCTATATCTTTTCAGCGTTTCTGTGAAATCGAGAGAGAATGATGAAGTTCATTGATGCTATTTCTAGAGACTTTGCTTCGCTGACAAGCATGACAGTTTCGAATGTATCGTCGAATAGTAGCTCGATGACCTGACCAATAGTAGAAACGCTGAACTAGGTCGATGATTCGTTTATTGTCGAAATGAGAGATTGAAGGTTGATCATGCACTTCTTGTAGCAGTTTCGTATGCATATTCTCAGAAACTCACAGTAAGTCTTTTTTAAAGAGAACGTTGTCAATGATTTCGCAGTTCTTCAATTTAGTGGTATGAAATTTGAGCTTGTTCTCGTTCATAGCTTGTCTATATTCATCGCAGAACTCATTCATTTGATTGATCATACACACTCGCTGATAGAGATTTGCTTTCGATTCAACGAATAGAACATCAACTCTATCGAGAGTCAGAATAGTCTGAAAACGATCTTCAAGTCGTTGAGCTGATTCAGAGACGTTCGCTAGAAACATTCAAGTTAAAGCATCGACTTTAGTATTTGTTTTGCCTGATCTAAAGATGATTTGAAAGTTGAACTTCAACAGAATGTTCAGATAGTTGACTTATTGTCGACTCAACTGTTTATTTTTCATGAAGATCTTCAAAGCTTGATGATTGATGAATATCTGAATGAGTAGTTCAGTGCACTTCAGCTCGAGTCGTCAGTGTTCGAAGCATCGAATAATGACTAGCAATTTCTTGTCATAGATGTGATAATTGATTTCAGCGAAAATCATGCTTTTACTGTAGAAGATCATCGAATGAAGAACTCTCTCGTCATCATACTGAGATAGTATTTCACCTTTTACATAGTTCAAAGCATCGATCTTCAGAATAGCTTGTCGTTTGAGATTGAAGTGACGAAGTACTGAGATCGAGCTGACTTGTTTCTTTAGATTGTCAAAGACTTGAACACAGATCTCGTTTCAAACAAAAGACGTGTTCTTTCTTGTCAGCTGAGTGAATGATTTGACTAGCTTCGAGAAGTTCTTAATGAAACGGCGATAGAAGTTAACAAATCTCACGAAGCTCTGAATTTCTTTTAGGTTGGTCGAAGTGATTCAGCTGACTATGACTGTCACTTTGCTGAGATTCATACGAAGATCTAGTTCTGATACGATGACTTCTAGAAAAACAGTCTCTTCTACATTGAATTCGCACTTTCAAATATTCATCTGCAGTTCAGCTTCACGTAGTTGACTCAATACTAGTTTGACGTGATCTCTATGTTTCTTTCTCGTTTTGCTATAGATGAGAATGTCATCTAGATAGACTTGACAAAAGTCGTTCAGAAAGTTTCATAGAACATCATTCATATATTGCTGAAAAAAGGTCGATTCATTAGTCAGTTTGAATGATAGCATCTTGTATTTATATGCTTCTAAAGCAGTGATAAAAGTGATGTAATTCTCGCTATCAAGATGCATTCGAAGTTTGTTGAATGCTGATATGATGTTCAATCTAGTCAGATGCTTGCAACTCACTATTTTACCAATGATCTCGTCTATCAGCGATAGAGAATATCTATTTCTTTTGAAAATGACATTTAGCTTTCGATAGTTCACGCAGAATCGAAGATCTTCATTTGCTTTGAGAGCGAATAGAACGAGAAAGAAATAGAGAGTCTGACTAGAAGTGATGAATTTCTTTGACAGATTCTCGTTTAAGTACTTCTTTACTTTCAGAAGTTTGACAGAGAACATTCGATAGACTCGACAGCGAGAAAGCGTTGAATCACTGATGAGCTCGATTTTATGATCGTAGAAGCGATGAGAAAGTAGCTTATTCAATTGAGCTCGATCAAAAACATCTAGAAACTCATGATATTTTGATGACAGCTTTGCTTTAATATCTTTCAAATTCTGAGTCGTTTCATCGATTGAAGAGACGTTTAGAGCGTTCAAATCGTTCTGAGTATTGTACGCGATTTTTCTATTGATGTTCATCATGAATAAAGCAAAGACTTCGATCTTGTTCTTCTTTGAACGATTCAACAGCGTTTTGAATGAAGCTGCGTTTATGCTTCGAATCGAGAATGACTCTTCTCGAACGAGTTGTTTGAGCATCATAGAGATCTTAGTCTGAGTGGTTGAAGAAGACGAAGTTGACTGCAATCAACTTGAGTGCTTTGAATTGAGAGAAATCGAAAAAATCGAAATAGAAGTATTCAATTGATTCGAAAAAACAATGACGTCGTTTCGCATATTCAATAATATTTCGTTTTTGTTCATTCAGAGCTTACTCAATATGACTTCATGATGATCGATATCAGCTATCAGCATTGATACAGTCAATTTCTTATGACTT